>ERZ651776.167-NODE-167-length-97949-cov-5.113965_pt1 | contig 97949 bp, 80 predicted proteins | sample MGYA00514761_ERZ651776 | MGnify/ENA metagenome assembly ERZ651776 | reverse complement strand
GGTACACAAGCCTTCCTGCGAAGTTTGTCTTACAATCTAATGTTGAATTTGGATGGCTAGGTGCTTATAATAATGATAGAGGGATTCCACCTTTTGAACGTTTTTTCTTAGGAGGAGATGGATTAGGAGGGTTCGCACTAGATGGGCGTGAGATTATCCGTTTAAGAGGATATCCTAATCAATCTGTAACTCCTTTAGATAGAGGAGCAGCTACAACTGCAAACAATAATGATGGAGCTACCATTTATAATAAATTTAGTCTAGAACTTCGTTATCCTGTAACGTTTAGTCAAGCGGCAACCATTTATACACTTGCTTTTATTGAAGGAGGTGCTACTTATGACAATTTTAGGGATTATAATCCGTTTCAATTGAGTAGATCTGCTGGTGCAGGAATTCGTATATTTATGCCTGCCTTTGGATTATTAGGGCTAGATTTTGGATATGGCTTCGATCCTATACCTGGGCTAATACAGCCTAACGGATGGGAAACGCACTTTATCATAGGACAGCAGTTTTAATTTTGGCACGATTATTTCTAACGCTATTATAACCAATATGAAAACAAAAGTTTTTTTCCTTTTTGCATCACTTTTTTTTGTGAGCCTTGTTGCGCAAGCACAACGTGGTATCCGTGTAGGCTATATTAATATGGACTATATACTTGAAAACGTTCCTGAATATCAGGAAGCATCTTCTCAACTAGATTCGAAAGTTAAAAAGTGGAAAAGTGAAATAGAAAAAAAACTCGGTGAAATAGACGAAATGAAAAAGCAATTACAAAATGAACGCGTATTGCTTACCAAAGAACTTATTGAAGAGCGTGAAGAAGAAATCACGTATGAAGAAGAAGAAATTTTTGAATATCAACAAAAACGTTTTGGACCAGGTGGTGATTTGGCGATACAAAAACGTCAATTAATAGAGCCTGTACAAGACCAAGTTTTTAATGCTGTACAAGAAATTTCTAAAAATAAAAAGTTTGATGTTGTATTAAGAAAATCTGAATCAGGTGTATTATATGTGGCAGATCGATTAGATATAAGTGATCAAGTTTTAAGAAGTATCACTAGATCTTCAAAACGTAAACAAATCAACAATAAAAAAGAAGAAGATTCTTTTGATAGAGATGAAGCCAAAACGGTAGAGCAAGACAAAGAAACACAGGAACGTCAAAAAGCTATAGATCAAAAGAAAGCAGAACGTGACGCGTTAATTGAAGAAAAGGCAACACAACGCCAAGAAGAAAAAGACGCACGTAATAAAGCTTTTGAAGAAAGAAGACAGCGTATTCTTGAAGAACGTCAACAAAGAAAAGATTCTATAAATGCTGCCAAAGCAGCAAGAGCCGAAGCGTCAGGCAGAAGTTCTGGAACAGAAACAGCTGAGGAGAAAAAAGCAAAACAGCAACAACTTATAGAAGCTCGCCAAAAAAGAAAAGATTCTATACTAGCTGAACGTCAAAAGAAAAAAGACGCTCTATTAGCAGAACGCGAAAGAAAAAGAGATTCTGTTATAGAATCACGTAAGAAAAAAACAGATAGTATTCCCAATCCTCCAAAAAGAAGATGATCATAGTGGTGGAGGTATTTGATAACCCTATATTTTATAACTATAACACACTTAACTTTAATTAGATTACAATGAAACACATGAAAAAAGTATTCGTAGCCATAGCTCTAGTAATAGGAATGACTAGCGTAATGCAAGCTCAAGAATCAAAAATTGCGCACATTAACACACAAGAGTTAGTAGAAGCAATGCCTAGCTATGTTACTGCAAATGCCGAGCTTGAAAAAGCACAAAAATCATATCAAGCGCAGTTAACAGAAATGAAGACTGAACTTCAAAAAACATCTGAAAGATATGGGCGTGAAGTAGCTACACAAACTGATGAGACCAATATTGCTCGTCAAAAAGAAGTACAAGAAACACTTCAACAAATTAACGCATACGAGCAAAACGCATATACCAAACTGCGTCAACAAGAGCAAGAGTTATTAAAACCTATACTTGAGAAAGCACGCGTAACCATACAAAAAGTGGCTAGAGCAAAAGGATATCAATATGTTCTTGACTCAACACCTGGAGCTGCAGGAGTGATCATGGCAGATGGTTATGATCTTATGCCAGACGTAAAAGCAGATTTAGGTATCTAATACATTATTATTATTTCGCTTAAAGCGAAAGTTTATAAAAACTGCCTTCATTCTGGAGGCAGTTTTTTATTTTAGACCTATGCAAAAAGATACATACATCGGAGTGTTTGATAGTGGAATAGGAGGCATTTCTATATGGAAAGAAATTGTTGAGCTACTACCATTAGAATCAACTATCTATTTAGCTGATAGTAAATATGCTCCGTATGGCGAAAAATCTCAAGATGAGATTACACAATTATGTATTAAAAATACAGAAACACTAATAGCACTAGGTGCAAAAATTATTGTCGTCGCTTGTAATACAGCAACCACAAATGCCATTGATTACTTAAGAGCAAATTACAATGTTCCTTTTATTGGAATAGAACCTGCTATTAAACCCGCCGCACTTCAATCTAAGAGTAAAAGCATTGGTATTTTAGCCACCAAAGGAACGCTGAATAGTCGTTTGTTTTCTAGCACCTCAAAAAGATACACGCAAGAAATTAATACCATAGAAGTGATAGGCACTGGGCTTGTTCCATTAATTGAGCAAGGAAAAATAAATAGTCCTGAAACTAGAGAACTTCTTACTTCCTATATAGCTCCTATGATAAAGGCAAATATTGATTATCTAGTTTTAGGATGTAGTCACTATCCTTTTTTGCTTCCTATACTCAAAGAATTATTACCTAATCAAGTGACCATTATTGATTCTGGAGAAGCGGTGGCTAGGCAGACAAAAGCTATATTAGAACAAGAAAAAATAATCCATACAGAAATAGCAAAGCCTGCCAAGCATTACATCTATTCCAATGATGCTATTGATATCCTTGAAGACATCATCGTGCGCTTTCGCGAAAGCGGACAAATTCCTCAAAAAATAGACATTCAAGTAGCGTATAAAGACTTTTAAAAATTATTTAAAATACGCTAGCAAGTTGGCTTTCTGGGAAGCTGAAACCATCACTTCTTTACCTGTACTTAACACTACTGTACCGCCCTTCCCTTTTCTATACCCAGTGACCTCATTGATATTGACCAAATACGATTTATGCACTCTTGCAAATCCAAAATCTGTTAAGGCATCTTGAAAATACTTAAGAGTTTTACTGACTAATTTTTTACCTCCACTGGTAAGAAATATTTGAGTATAATTATCATCTGCCTGACAGTATAAAATGGAAGCTGCTTCTAGGACTTCAAAACCGTCTTGCACAGGAATTGTTATTTTACCTTGATTCTCAGAACTAAAAGCGGTAAGTACTTTATTTTCTAATTCGTTTTCTTTTTCTTTAATCTGAGCCACATAATCTACGGCCTTTATAAGCTCATCTATAGAGATTGGTTTAAGTAGATAATAAGATGCATGTGTATTAAGCGCTTCTATGGCATATTGGTTATATGCGGTCACAAACACAGTTTCAAAACTACGATCCCCTACTTGTTCCAAGAGATCAAATGCGTTACCGTGTGGCATCTCTACGTCCAAAAAAACGAGGTCTAGTGTTTCATTACGGATAAGACTGAGCGCTTCTTCTATATTTGATGCTTCGCCTACAAGCTCAACTTTTGGACAATACTTTTGGAGATAGTTGCGTAATATATCTCGACTCACTTCTTCATCTTCTACTATAATCGTTTTGAGCTTTAGCATGGTTAGTCTTTTTTTAGTGTTAGTGTTACTTTTGTTCCTTCTCCGTTTTCAAATACGTCTGTAATGACAACATCTACGCGATCTCCGTACATTTCATTAAGTATGGCGATACGCTTTTTGATATTGCCCATTCCTTTAGATTTTTGTTTTTTCTGATTATCTGTTTTCATAGCTTTACTACGCTCTCTACCTACTCCATCGTCTGTCACTGTAATTACAGCAGTATCAGCATCTTTTTGACTAAAATTAATATGCAATAGCCCTTTTTCTTCTTTGTATCGCATACCATGCCATACGGCATTCTCAACATACGGTTGTAATAACATAGGTGGTATTTGAAACTCATCTATCGCCAAGTTCTCATCTACTGTAAGCGTATAGTCAAATTTATCTCTAAACCTGAAATGCTCTAGCATCGTATACTTTTTAATGAGTTCTATCTCACTAGAAAGCGGTATAAAGTCTTCTTCACTATTTTCTAGTACGGAGCGCATGAGGCTTGAGAAGTCGGAAAGGTATTTATTTGCTGTACGCTCATCATTGGTAGCAATAAAACTATTTACAGAATTAAGTGCATTGAAAATAAAATGAGGGTTCATTTGTGATCTTAAACTCTTTAGAGCCAATAAGTTATTTGCATATTTTTGCCTTTTTGAACTACGATACATTGCTAATGCTGCAATAAGAAGTGACAAAGCAACTACAATTAAAGACCCAATGATTAATCGTTGTGTATTATTACGCTCATCAATTATTTTTTGTTTTTGGAAAGCTAAGTCATACCGCTCTTCATTAAGCTCTCTATCTTTTTCAAGACTTAAGATTCTATTTTGTTTTTCGGCATTGATTTTTCCAAGTCGTATCCTTGATTCTAACTCTTGTTCTTTAATTAGATACCCTTGATCTACAAGAGACTTATAACGTTCATAACTCTCTGCAGCTTTGTCAAAATCTTCTTTATCTCTGTATAATTCTGAGAGTCGTCTCGTGGCATCTTTTTCGACAACGAGGTCATTTTTATTGGCTGCTTCATTAATACTTTTTTCAAAAAAAGGAATGGCCTCCTCAAACTTTCTTTGATCTACGTAAGCACTGGCAATTTTATAGTTTTGTTTCTGAGGTGTAAGTACATCATCATTTGTGATGGAATCTGTGTTTACATCGCGTAATTCTTGTAATGCCTCTTTACGAAGTTTTATTTCTTCATCAAATTGTCGTGTTGCATTATAATAATCGGCAACTTTTACCTTAGATCTCGCCGCACTCTCTGAGTTTTCCTGATTAGATAAATTAAGTGCTTTATTATAGGAGGTGATGGCTTTTTGACTATTTCCGATCTGATCATAAGACTCTGCAATTTTTGTGTTTAGTCTCGTAGCGGTTGACACAATAGAAGAATCTGTAGCTATGCGTTCTGCTTTTTTGTATTGTTCTATCGCTTTCGCGAAAGCGGCCGTAGCCTTATACGTATCGCCTAAGCCTTCTAGAGCTTCTAAATTTTGCTCAAAAGACAGCTCTTTTTTTAATAGTGCTTGATAAAGATCAATACTTTCCTGATAGTTTTTATTATTAAAATAAGCTTTTGCTAATTTTATTTCAGCACCTTTTTTGTATTCACTTTTTAAACTTGATTTGTAATTTGCGATAGCTAAATCATATTGTTTCCAATAGGAATTAATATCTGCTAATAGTTCATAAGCAATCGCTCTTTCTGATTCGGTAATTGTTTTTATCTCCAATGCTAAAGCAATATTATCAATCCCTTTAGAAACATCTTGTTTATATACCGCTCTTGCTTTTTGGACATAATCGGTAAAGATTTGCTTAGGTTTTTCTGAATCTTCAGCTTCATCTAATATAATAGGATTAGATAATGAATGTACCTCAACTCGAATACGCTGATTATCTTTTATGGTGTAATATTGTGTTTCAAAATCTGTACTCCGTATTACGAGTTCATCTCCTACGCTAGCACGGATTCTAAATTCTCCATCGGGACCTGTTGTCGTATAACTCCCACCTGTAATCTCAACATTTACCTTAGGAACAGGCTCCAGTGTCTCTATATCTATAACGCTTCCTCGTACCATAATGGGTGGTCCTTTTTCTGCAGGAAATGAATTTCTTTCTTGTGCGTGAATACTCACCCAAGAGAGAATTAATACTAACGTAAAGATTTTATTAAACATCTTTTTCATAGAACCCAAACTTAGTGCAAAAATGCTACACCAAAAAATGATGATTTTAGATATAGCCCATTAAAACCTCTTTTTAAAGCCTAAAAAAGCATCCTTACTCATTCTATGAGCTTGTTTACTCATTAAAAAGGGCTGTTCACTCATTTTAAATTTTAATCGAGTTTTAATGTCTTTAGATTTACATCATATTCATCAAAATACTCAAACAATTATGAAAACTGTATCCATTTTAATAACGTCACTAATGATAGCGAGCTCCTCTTTTTATCCAACTCCTATTAATAATACAGAAGATCAAAAAAAGTTATATGAATCAAAAAGTAATAGCATTGCAGTTCTAGATTCAAAAACAAATATCATTAAAGTAGCGCTTCTATTAGACACTTCTAATAGTATGGATGGTCTTATAGATCAAGCAAAATCACAACTATGGGAACTTGTTAATGAACTATCCTATGCAAAATGTGGATCTGATGACAAACCTACTTTACAAATAGCTTTATATGAGTATGGCAATGACAGACTTAATGCAAAAGAAGGTTATATAAGACAAGTAAATGCTTTTAGTAATGATCTTGACGAGATTTCAAAAAACTTATTTGCGCTCACAACAAATGGAGGAAATGAGTATTGTGGTAAAGTTATTCAGGTATCATTGGATCAATTAAATTGGGGAACACAAAAGAATGATTTAAATCTCATTTTCATAGCAGGCAATGAACCTTTTGACCAAGGACCCGTTCGCTATCAAGATGCTTCTGTAAATGCTTGTGAAAAAGACGTAACAGTCAACACTATATTTTGCGGAGATTACAACACAGGTGTTCATACCTATTGGAAAGATGGAGCAGAGTCTGCCAAAGGGAATTATATTGCTATTAATCACGATAAGCGTACCGTACATGTACCTTCTCCTTATGACCAAGCTATTTTAGAAAAAAACAAGGCTCTTAATAGCACCTATATTGGTTATGGTAGGCTCGCCGAAGACAAAATGGCTTTACAACTACAACAAGATTCTAACGCCAGTGAATATGGAGAAGCAAATGCCGTAAAAAGAGCGGTAAGCAAGAGTTCTCATTTTTATAAAAATAGTAGTTGGGACTTAGTAGATGCAGAGAAGGAAGAAAATTTTAGTTATGAAGCATTAGATGATAAAGACCTTCCCAAAGAACTCAAAGGCAAATCTACTTCTGAAATAAAAATGTATATCGCTACAAAAAGAAAAGAAAGAGAAGCAATACAAAAAGAGATTGCCCAACTTAATAGTCAGCGTATTGCTTACGTGGCATCACAAACTAAGAAAGATGATAATCAATTGCGCAACGCTATGATAGAAGCTATTAAAACTCAAGCTAAGAGAAAGAATTACACTTGGGAATAAAATTTTATAATTAAGTATTCTAAAAATTTAAAAGCGTATACCAATAAGTGTGCGCTTTTTACATACAAAATATTTTACAAAAAAACCAAATCCACAACTTGAGACGTATATACCATATATTTAAACAAACTGCTACTTTTTGTACGTAGTAAAATAATTAAAAACCAAATTAAAATGAAAAAATCGTTTGTAATTATTACAATGACATCTCTACTCCTTGTTTCTTGCGTCTCTAAAAAGAAGTATGTAGAGCTACAATCAGAGTATGATACTACCAAAGTCACACTCACTAAAACACAAGTAGAAAAAGAAGAATTAGAAAATAAGTACGGAGCCATTCAAGCACGAGTTACTGAGTATAACTCTAAAATTAATTCCTTAAAAGATATAAATGACCAACTCATCGTTTCTAACGATCAAAAATTAGATAGAACGAGTAATGGTGCTGTCATATCGAATGATGTTAAAAAGCAGATGGCAGCGACATTAAAAAATGTAAATCAAGCTGAACTTGCAAAAGCTAGAACACTTGAAGACTCTATGAACTTAGCGGTCTCTTACAATTTAAAGCGTAATCTTGATCGTGATGTGATAGAAAACTCAGATAATGATGATATCTCTATAGATATAAATGAAACCGTTGTGATGATTTCTATTTCTGATAAATTGTTATTCAAGTCAGGAAGTTATAAAGTGAATAAAGAAGCTAGTGCATTACTAAAAAGAATTGCAGACGTTGTAAATTCTGAACCTGCTATAGAGGTAATGGTAGAAGGACATACAGATGATCAAACAATAAAACCAGGCGCTTATGTTAAAGACAACTGGGAACTTAGTGTAGAACGTGCTACAGCTATTATTAGAGAGTTACAAGATAGCTATCAAGTAGATCCTTCAAAATTGATTGCTGCAGGAAGAAGTAGTTACATGCCTCTAGTGGCTAATGATAGTAAAGAGAATAGATCTATAAACCGAAGAACACGTATTATCATTTTACCAAATCTTGATAAGTTCTTAGCGCTTATGGCTTCAAAAGAATAAACTAGCTACATCAGTAAATAAATAAGCCCGTTTGTTGTACAACAAACGGGCTTATTTATTGTTTATTTTTATTAGTTCACTGCTGGGCAATTACAATCATACGGATCTTTATTTTCTCCTAGATTATATCCTAGCGTTAACTGATGAAATCCTCCGTTTGTTAATGTTACAGAATTTGTTTGATTAGAATAGGTATATCCAAATAAGAATCTATCATAAGATCCTCCTACGAATGGGCTGATAAATTGTGTCTTTTGAATATCTACAGTTTCACCATTAGGTGTAAATTCTGCACCATCAAGGCTTCTTCTATATGAAAGACCTCCCCATAATCTTCCCCAATCCATTTTATAGTATGCTTTTGCATTAAGATCAATATTTGCTTCTCCAGTACGTTCGGTCGCTTGAAATAATATAGAAGGTTCAAAACTCCATTCAGAAAAATTAGGAGAAATCACATATCCCGTAGATACTATATACCTACGTTGATTGTTTGGTTCAAATGCTTCTGTAAAAATATCTCTATTTGCAGGGAGTACATTTTTTACTGTAAAATGAGCAAAGAAGTCTAAAAAATTATAAGACATTCCAAAATCTACATTTAAATATGAATCTGATTGCTCTATACCTGCAATAACTGGATCAAAATCTGTAAGGTCAAAATTAGTTTCATCTAATTTTCCTTGTATAACTCCTACGCTCAATCCAAACGAGAGTTGATTAAGATCTACATAATTTCGCGAAAGCAATAAATGGTATGAAAACGTTGCATATACTCCTTGTTGAGAGAAAAATCCATTTCTATCATTGAATAAAATACCGCCTACTCCTACTTTTTCACCTATTTTTCCGTTCAAACTTACTGTTTGTAATGCTGGCGAATCTTCAACACCTGCCCATTGACCACGAACTGTCCCTCTAAGCTTTGCTGTTTTTGAAGCACCCGCCATAGATGGGTGAAGTAGATAAAGATTATCTTGAAGATAATCTAAAAATACAGGCAAACCTTCCTGAGCAACAACAAATTGCGAGCAAAATAATGCCAATATAATATAGTATTTTTTTAAATTCATGGGACTACTTTTTTTGTAACACAGGCCTAAGTATCGACTTATTATGTGTAAATGGTAAGGTATTTACAGCAATAAGAGACGTACGTGAAGTACTGTAACATTCAAATATATAAATTTTTGTATTAAAGCGTTGGGATTTAACAAGCATTATGCAATTGAAAATTACGTATAAAAATTCATGCATCCTAGAATCACTCACAAAAGAACGCGCATCATCAATAGATGTGAGATATGGATTCTTTCTTAATGATAAGAAAAGTAGGATTCTTTTCATGAAAATGTAGTTTTCAAAGGGGCGTAAATATAAGTATTTACTACATATATTAACCCTTTATGCCTTGCATAACGGCAATTTTATTTATTTATTGAATCATCAAGTGCTTTTTTAACATTAATATTCTCTATTATAAAATATCTCTATACTGCATTTATGATTTGATTGGATGGTGTAATAAATAGGCATAATACCTACCTTTGTATAAAAATTATTGTATGTCTACATATAGTATTACTGTTGAAGGAACTTCAAACCCTGCAATAAAAAAATTTCAAGCAAACCAATTTTTGGTTAACCATAATAGTTATGAGTTTCATAATATAGATGATGCTACGAATTCGCCATTGGCTCAACAACTATTTTACCTTCCTTTTGTAAAAACGGTCTACATCGCTCAAAATTTTGTAGCGATAGAAAAGTATAATATTGTAGAGTGGATTGATATCCAAAATGAGGTTTCGAAGCAAATAGAAGACTTTCTCAATGACAACGGAGTTATTATCATTGAAGATATTGCCGCAAAAAAAATCCCTGTCACTGTATATGCAGAGAGCACTCCAAATCCTTCTACTTTAAAATTTGTAGCCAACAAGAAGCTAGTTACATCACCTTTTGAATTTAAAACAATAGATGATACAGCACATGCTCCTCTTGCTAAAGAACTTTTTCACTTTCCATTTGTAAAAGAAGTTTTTATAGATGAAAACTATGTAAGTGTCCAAAAATACGACATGGCAAATTGGGATGAAATAGTGACTGAAACTCGAGAGTTTATAAGAAACTTTATCCAAGATGGGAAAGAAGTCGTTACTGCCGAACAACTCAAAACACCTCAACAATTAGAAAGCATTGCAGAAGCTACTTTTGAAAATCTTGACGATATTTCAAAAGAGATCGTCAACATCATAGAAGAATATGTAAAACCTGCTGTTGCTAGTGATGGTGGGAATATCGTATTTAAAAACTACGATGAAAAAACAAAAAATGTATCTGTGATCCTACAAGGTGCTTGTAGTGGATGCCCTTCTTCTACATTTACGCTTAAAAACGGAATTGAAAATATGCTTAAACAAATGTTACCTGGTCACATAAATGCCGTTGAAGCAATCAATGGATAAGATAAAAACATCTATCTATAAAAAACAAGTGATTCTATATATAGCTTATTGATTATTTGTAACTTACTGTTTCAACAAAATTTTTAATTTAAAAAGAATTATTATGGCAGTAATGAAAGTAATAGAAGTACTATCTAGTTCTAAAACTAGCTGGGAAGACGCAACACAAAATGCAGTATCACAAGCATCAAAAACCGTAAAGAATATTAAATCGGTTTATGTCGCTGAGCAAAGTGCTGTAGTAGAAGGAGAAAAGGTGACAGAATACCGCGTCAACCTTAAAATTACGTTTGAAATAAAGTAAAATATCTCATTATCATATTAAAATCCTATCCTGTGATAGGATTTTTTTTGTTCGTATTTTTACCCCTATGATTACATACAGACAATTTTTATTATTTCTCACCCTAGTACTACTGTGGAGCTGTAAAAACCAGAAGGAATCTGAAATGCATACATACACTAACGATCTCATACACGAGACGAGTCCGTATTTACTTCAGCACGCACATAATCCTGTAGATTGGAAACCATGGAACAAAGAGACCTTAGCGCTTGCCAAAAAGGAAAATAAACTCATTCTAGTAAGTATAGGATATTCTTCTTGTCACTGGTGTCACGTGATGGAGCATGAGAGTTTTGAAGACACCCTTGTTGCTAATTTTATGAATGATCATTTTATCAATATAAAAGTAGATCGTGAAGAACGCCCAGATGTTGACAATGTATATATGACCGCTGTTGAACTTATGACAGGCGGAGCGGGCGGATGGCCTCTCAATGTTATTGCACTTCCTGATGGAAGACCTATATGGGGAGGTACTTATTTTCCAAAAGAAGATTGGATCAATGCCCTACAACAAGTATCTACTACATTTAAGGAAACTCCTAATGCTTTAGTAGAATTTGCAGACAAGCTAGCCTCTGGGATAAAAACAAAAGACATTGTTACCCCAAATCCAAATAAGCCTCAGTTTGAAGAAGAGCTCATCGTATCATCATTAGCCACTTGGTCAACATATTGGGATACGCAAAATGGAGGTATTGATAGGGCTCCAAAATTTATGATGCCTAACAACTATCAATTTTTATTGCGTTACGGCTATCAAACGCAAGATTCAATCCTCTTGAATTATGTGAATACGACATTAGAAAAAATGGCGTATGGTGGTATAAATGATCATATAGGGGGTGGGTTTTCAAGATATAGTACAGATAAAAAATGGCATATTCCCCATTTTGAAAAAATGCTCTATGATAATGCACAACTCGTAAGTCTTTACAGCGATGCCTATCTTCTTACTAAAAAAGAACTCTATAAAGAGACTGTATATGAGACGTTAGATTACATGGCTCGTGAAATGACGACGGAGGAAGGTGGCTTTTATAGTGCGTTAGATGCAGACAGCCTTACACCTGAAGGAGAACTTGAAGAAGGTGCATACTATGTATGGACCGAAGCTACGTTAAAAAGTGTTCTAAAAGAAGACTTTGATCTATTTGCAGCTTATTACAATATTAATGACTTTGGTAAATGGGAAGAAGACAATTATGTGCTTATTCGGCGTGATTCAGATGTAGATTTTATAGAAGAACAAGGAATCGAATTGGCTGATTTTAAAGAGAAAAAAACACAGTGGAAAGAAGTTTTGTTACGCTTTCGCGAAAGCAATAAAGAAAAACCACGCCTTGATGATAAAATTCTTACCAGTTGGAATGGCCTTATGACCAAAGGCTACGTAGATGCCTATCGTGTGTTTAACGAACAGAAATTTCTAGATGCGGCCCTTAAAAATGCCACTTTCATTGTTGATCGTATGGTCCGTAAAGATGGAGGTCTTAACAGAAATTATAAAAATGGAAAAAGCACTATAAACGGATATCTTGAAGACTACGCAAGTACGATAGATGCCTTTATTGCATTATTTGAAGTAACAGCAGACCCAACTTGGTTAGAGCGAGCAAAACAATTGACAGACTACACCTTTGCACATTTTCAGGACAAAACAAATAGTATGTTCTTTTTTACCTCTGATGAAGATACTGATTTAATAAGTCGTAATATAGCATACATAGATAAAGTAATTCCTGCATCTAACTCTATGATGGCAAAAAACATCTTTACACTCTCACACTATTATCTGGACAAATCTTATACGCAAACGGCAGCAACGATGCTTAATAATATGCAACCAGAAATAGACAGGTCACCAACAGCCTTTAGTAATTGGTTAGACCTATACCTCAACTATACCCAACCTTATTATGAGATTGTGATTGTAGGACAAAATGCCAAAGAAGTTCTTACAGAATTAAACACACAGTATATTCCTAATAAGTTAATTGCTGCAAGCACATCAAAAAGCACACAAGAGATCTTTGAAGGACGTTATCTCAAAAACGAGACACTTATATATGTTTGCGTGAATAACGCGTGTAAACTCCCTGTTAGAACTATAGAAGAAGCGCTTCAACTCATCGAGTTTTAATAGAAGTTTCGATATAAAAATAGGTAGTCACATAAGTTCTTAATAGTTTTGCAAAAAAAATGAAAATGAAAGACACAGATCAATACCAACAATATATTACAGAAGCTATCAAATGGGTATGGGATTTTGCTCCTAAGCTCATAAGTGCTCTTATTATTGCAATTATTGGACTTTGGGTTATAAAAATAATAAAACGCGTGTTGCATAAATTTTTTCTAAAAAAAGAATACGATCCAACGTTGGAAAAGTTTTCTTCAGATCTAATTAATTGGTCGCTTAAGATTATTCTTTTTGTTCTAATTATTACACAATTAGGAGTTCAGACGACTTCACTAGTCGCTATTATTGGAGCCGCTGGTCTTGCTATAGGTCTTGCGCTTCAAGGATCACTTGCTAATTTTGCTGGAGGTGTTCTTATTCTTCTTTTAAAACCTTTTAGAGTGGGTGATTTTATTAAAGCCCAAGGACAAGAAGGAACTGTAAAAGAAATTTCAATTTTTACGACAAAGCTTACTACTTTTGGAAATCAACTTGCGGTAATTCCTAATGGAAAATTATCAAATGAAACTATCGTAAACTTTACTATAGAAGGGATACGACGTGAGAACATCACTTGGGGAATCTCTTATGGTGATGACATTCAACTTGCCAAACAAATCCTGCTTGACCTCGTAAATGAACAGGAGACTGTTATCAAAGAAGAAGATAAAATTCCTATGATCGTTCTTGCAGAACTAGGTGATAGTAGTGTAAATCTATCTCTTAGATATTGGACGGCTAATGAAAACTTTTGGGCATTACGCTGGCTTATTCTAGAAGAGGGTAAACGCAGAGTTGAAGCTGCTGGGATTTCAATACCATTTCCACAGCGTGATGTACATATTTACAATACAGATCCTAAATAATTTTTATAAACGTCATATAAGGGGTTGTATACGCTTTCGCGAAAGCGATAAAAAAAGCATACCTCTTAGAAATTGTATTTGAGGAAATAGAAGCAGTAAAATTTCAAAGGTTTCAATTAAAAGCTCCTATGTTATCTAATAACATAGGAGCTTTTTCCAAGTGAGCAATACCGTGACAAAACCTTTTTTAATCATTATTTAGATGTAGGCTTTCCTGCAATAAAATCTTTAAGATAATAGGGTTCAAAATAGGCAACATCTTCATGATCTCCTATTTTATGTTTAGCCTCTGCAAGTTGACACATTTCTGTCGCTGATGGCAAAGCGTCTTTTACAAATATCGCATTAGGATGTTTACAGACTGTCTCAAACTTTGAGACTCCGTTTCCTATAAAATATACGTTTCCTTTTTCAAGATATTCTTCAAAAGAATTTTCTTCAAGAATTTGAGCCTCTGTAGCTCTGATTTGATTGTAATCTGCATCAAAAATAGCGCTATACACTTCCATTCTACGGGCATCTAACATAGGTATAATATACGAACCTTTATCACATTTAACTTGATGGGATAATGCCTTTAATGTAGCGATAGAGATAAGTGGGATTCCTAATGCATAGCATAGTCCTTTTGCAGCAGAGACACCTATTCGTAAACCTGTATAACTTCCAGGCCCCTTACTTACTGCAATAGCCGTGAGCTCTTTTTTATTCATTTTGGCAAGCGTAAGCACTGCTTCTATGTAAGGGTGTAAACGTTCTGCATGAGAATACTGTGCGCTATTATCTTCTTTTAATATAACTTGCTTTCCATAAATAGATAAAGCCACCGAACAATTTGTGGTGGCTGTTTCTATACATAATATATTAGACATGCTTTAATTATCTATTTCGTTTTCAGAATCATCTTCGTCTTTCTTAATTTCTACTACATCTCCTGTCTTGAGTGTTTTTGTAACAAGATTATAAGGTCCTGTAATAATCTCATCGTTTTCACTTAGCCCAGTTAAGATTTGAATTTTAGAATCATCTTGAATTCCTGTTGTCACTACTTTAAGCTTTGCTTTATCTCCATCCTTTACAAAAACACATTCAAACTTTATATCATCCCCTTTACTATCTTTCTCGGGTTTTCCTCTTTTTGTCGCGCTTGTATCTGTTTTTATGACGATAGCACTTATAGGAATAGCAATACTATTTTCTACTCTCTTTGTAATGATATCTACTGTAGCTGTCATTCCTGGTCTAAATGGCGAGTATGTCTTTGATTTGCCTTCAAGAAGATCTTTATATGATGTTTCAAGAATACGAACTTTTACTTTAAAGTTTGTCACCTGATCTGCTGTTAGCGTTGCTTCTGCTGAGTTAGCTATTTCTGTAACGATTCCTTTAAATTCTTTCTTTAAATAGGCGTCTACTTCAACAATTGTAGAATCTCCTACCGCTATTTTTACAATATCGTTTTCATTTACATCTACCTCCACTTCCATATTGGTAAGATTTGCAACTCTTACAATCTCGGTGCCTGCCATTTGTGCAGTTCCTACAACACGCTCTCCTAGTTCTACACTAAGTTTTGATATGGTACCATCCATGGGAGCAAATATAGATGTACGTCCTAAATTGTCTCTTGCTTGCTTTACTTGTGCAGCTACACTTTGCACATTATAATAAGCACTTTGCTTACTAGCTTGTGCTACTTCATAATCAGACTGAGCTCTTTCAAAATCTGATCTTGAAATCACTCCTTTGTCAAATAACGGTTTATTACGGTCATAGTTGAGCTTAGCTACTTTTAGATTTGCCTCAGCTTGTGCAAGACCTGAGCGCGAATTTTGTAAAGCTGCTTGTACTTGATTAAGTGCTCCTTGTACTAAATCTGGATTGATACGTACTAGAAGGTCACCTTTCTTAACGTCTTGACCTTCTGTAATAGGAAGTGCTATAATCTCTCCAGATACTTCTGAAGATATACTCACTTCTATTTCTGGTTGTATTTTTCCTGTAGCGGCTACAGTCTCTACTATCGTAGCACGTTCTACTAATTCTACGTCAACTAACTTTCCTTTATTACCTCCTTTTATGACACCTGATCGTTTAAGGCCTATCAATCCTAAAATAACAACGAGGGCTACTCCTAGAAGGATAAATAATGTTTTTCTACTCATTTTGGTTAGAATTTAAGTTCTGTCGCTGGGACTCCAAAATAGAGTTCCAGTACTTTAATACGGAATATATAATCGTATTTTGATCGTGTTAATTCAATTTGCGCATTATCGTAACGCAATTTAGATTGACTAAAATCAAAGGCATTGGTGCGCCCTACATCATATCTAAGTTTTGCATACTCATAAGCAAGCTCTTGAGATTCTAAAGCTACTTTAGCAGCCTCATAGCTTTCCTTAGCTGCCTTTACCGCTGTATATGATTGATATACTGTAGATTCTAGATCTAGTTTTGCTTGTTTTACTGCGATCTCATTATTCTCAATATTCAATTTACTACGTCTTATAGCATTACGTGTTCCGAAACCATTGATGATAGGAACATTAAGACTTAATCCATAATTAATACCATCATTGGTATAAATCTGCGTTTTAAAAGGAATATCAATAAAATCATTTGTAGTAAATCTTGTATCATAACCAAAGAAAGCTGAAAGTGTAGGATATCTAGCCCCTTTGCTTATCTGTAAATCTTTTTTTGCTATTTCGAGATTTTGCTCTGCTATTTTGATTTCATAACGATTCTCTTTAGCACTTTCAATTACTGAATCTACAGGAGCGTCTGTAATCTGTTCTCCAAAAATTGAATAATCGCCTTCTATAACATCAAAATCTTGATAGTTCTCTACAGCAAGCAATTGTGCTAAATTAATTTTAGAAAGAATTACTGCATTTTCAGCTGCCACAATACGTTGTCTTTCAGAAGCAGCTGTTGCTCTAATTTCTAATAAATCCCCCTCTGGCAGAACTCCTCCATCAACAAGCTCCTGTGTACGATTTATCTGCTCTATAGTAATTTGATTTTGAGCTTGAATGGTCTTTAAATTCTCTTTATTTAAGATAATGTCGAGAAAAGCATTTGCAACAAATAAGGCGATGTCATCTTTGGCTTTAGAAAGATTAAACTCAGCAGCTACTTTTATTAAATCGGCTCTTTGTAATTGACGTATATTTCTAAGTCCATCAAACAACGTATATCCTAAATTTAAACCACCTGTTGCATTTAAAGTCGTTACTGTTTGCGGTAAATTTGTTACTGGGTTAAAACTTAAACCAGTATTTTCAGAGACACTAGCTCTTCCATTAATACTTGGCATAAAAGCACCTTGTGCATCAGATTTATCAATTGCTGAATTTAATAATGAGATTTCAGCTTGCTGAATAGTAATGTTATTATCTAAAGCGTATTGTACACACTCTTGCAATGTCCATTTTTTATTTTGTGCAAATCCTGCTACAGAAAACAGAAGACTAAAACTTATGATGATTAATTTTCTCATAATATCGATTGATGTCCAATATGACTATTGAAACTTGTTTATGTTACAAAAAATGTTAATTTATTTTTATACGCTTTCGCGAAAGCGTACTCACACTGAATTTATGGTAGGATTTAACCCCTTCCTCCAAAACCAACTGGAGCTTTGATCTGATTCCAGACCTTGATCTTATCCTCTGCGGTGACTCCGCTTTTAATCTCGACATAAATTCCATCGCTTACCCCTACTTCAATATCTCTACGTTCAAACTCTTGATCACCTATGGCTACCTCTACAAAAGGTTTTTTTGTAGTTGGATCGTACTGCACAAGCGCCTCTTTTATAGCAAGCACATCTTCTGCTTTTTCTAGAATAATACTGGCGTTTGCACTCAATCCAGCACGTATAAAGATAGTGTCTTCTTTCTTTGCAAGTGTCCCTTTAATCTCAAACTGAATAGCCCCATTTTCAGCAACTCCCTTAGGAGCGATATAATCTAGGGTGGCGTCAAAAACTTTATTTTCAATAGCTCCTACAGTAATTTCTAAAGGTAAATTTTCTTTTATTTTTCCTACTTCGCTTTCATCTACTTTTCCTTCAAAAATCATTTTTTCTACGTCTGCTAGCGTAGCAACGGTGGTTCCATCGTTAAAGTTATTTGCCTCTATTACCTGATTTCCAGTTTTTACAGGAACATCCAGAATCATTCCCGTCACAGTAGAGCGCACTTGAGTGGTGGCTGCATTACCCAAACCACTTGTAGTTCCTGTTCTGATAATGTCATAATTTTGAGAAGCACTTGTTAAGTTTACTTGTTCTTGCTTTACGCGTTGCTCAGCTTGATCATAAGAATTTTTAATTCCATCAAAGTCATTTGCTGAAATGACACCTTTTTCAAAAAGTGCCTTCTGACGATCATAAATACTTTTCTGATTTTGAAATGCCAACTTTGCGGTTTCTACTGCTGTGCGAGCACCGGCAATATTATTTTTTGCATTGGTCAGAGAAGACACATTAGGAATTACTTCTATTTGTGCAATAAGATCTCCTGCTTTGATATTATCTCCAGCTTCGACATAAATTTCTTTAATAATTCCAGAAATGTTAGGCTTGATGAGTACCTCCTCTTTAGGAACAATACTTCCTGTGGCTACTGTTTTCTTTACAATAGTACGTTTTGTAGCTTGTTCTGTCTGATAGACTACTGGATCTTGTTTGTCTTTTGTATAAATGTACCATATACCTACTATAAATGCGATGGCAATAATAAGAAGTGTAATAATAGTTCCTGTACGTTTCATTCTATTTTTATGAGTTGATTGATTGTTTTTTATGTTTAATCTATTCTAAGTGCATCCACAGGTTTCATTTGTGTGGCACGACTGGCAGGGATGAGTCCTGCGAGTAATCCAGATACAATAAGAATGGCAAGGGCTATAAAAATGACATTAATATTTACCGATGGATTTGCAAAATTATCCACCTTCCCTACTTGATCTAAAATGGTATTCATGATCCAAATAACACCAGCAGCCACAGCAATACCTGCCATCCCAGATACGATCGTAAGAACGAGAGATTCTTGTAGAATTTGTGATTTTATTTCCCAAGGTGTTGCACCAAGTGCACGGCGAACTCCTATTTCTTTCGTACGCTCTTTTACAACAATGAGCATAATATTACTGATGCCTATGGCTCCAGACATTAAGACTAATGCACCTACAAAATAGCCTACAAATGACAAAATAGAAAAAAGCCCCATAACCCGACCAAACTCTTCTGCCAGATCAAAATGACCTATAGCACGTTTATCATCTGGATGTACAGAGCGTTGCTCTCGCATTGTGGCAAACACTTCTTGCTTGATGTCTGTTATTTTGGTTCCGTTTTCTGCAGTAATTGCCATCCACCCCACATTATCTCCTCGGTTAAATGCTTGAGAAAATGTTGTAAACGGAACAAAAATAGTATTTGCTCCTTCCTCTGCGTCACCGCTACTTTTTGGATTTTTAAAAGTTCCTACGACTAAAAAGTTGACTCCGTTTACTTTGATATAGGTATTGAGAGCTTCTTCGCCTTTATCATATAAGCCCTTTACTACATCTTCTCCTATTACACATATTTTACGCTTTTCTTCAATATCTGAATAGGATATATAACGTCCTGAAGTAATATCTTGAGGTTGTTGCTTTATAAATTCTGGATAATCACCATAGATGCTAAAAGCTCCTGTTTTTTCGTTTCGCGTAACATTATTTGCTCCATTGTAACCACCCAATTGATTTCTAGGAGAGATATATTTAAGCTGTGGGTATTTTTCTCTCAGCACATCTACATCTTCTAGTTTGAAGTTAAAGTACCGTCCTTTTGGCAACCCTTTATACGACATAGAAGTTCCTTGGGACCACATAAACATAGAGTTTGTGGCAAAGTCTCCAAAATCTGCAGAAACCCCATTTTTCAGTCCATTGGTGAGTGCTAATAGAAGCACCAGAATTAAGATCCCCCAAAACACACCAAAAGCCGTCAAAAACGTACGAAAGCGATTTGCATTGAGCGCCTCTAGTATTTCATTCCATCGTTCTTTATTAAACATTTGACTTGGTTATTAATTAATTTTTTATTGCTATTTTTTTAGGAGAGATCCTTTAGGATTTGCATTTATTTTTATACGCTTTCGCGAAAGCGTACCATTCAGAAAACATCACATTATCCTTCAAACTTCTTATGCTATTCCTTCTAAACCTACTCATCTCTCAATGCTTCAATAGGTCTAATATTTGCTGCTCGTCTTGCTGGTATATACCCTGCAAATGCACCTGCAATAATCAAAATAATGACCGTCGAAATAGCCGTTACAAAATCTACCTGCGGAAACTTTATAAAATCGCTATCTATTTCTGGACCCACAACTTCTAGTAAACCCACACCTAAAAACAAACCTAAAAAGCCTGCAATGGCTGTGATAAATATAGATTCTTGTAAAATCATTCCTATAATGGAACCAGGTAACGCACCCAGAGCTTTTCTAATACCAATTTCTTTGGTACGCTCTTTTACAATAATGAGCATAATATTACTTACACCCACCACACCTGCGATAATAGTTCCGATACCTATAAACCAAAACACCATTCTGATGGTATCGATAAGGCTATAAATTTTCTTCGCTTCTTCAAGATTGTATCGTACACGCACAGCGCTTCGATCATCTGGCGCGATTTGATATCGAGATTTAATCTCATCCTCTATCCCTTGACTCACTGCTGCAGATAGAGCGACTGCCTCATCAAAATTTTCAGACATTTTTATAGTGAATGCCATAGAGCGTATTTTGTCACCTGCGTTAAAAACGCGTTGCGCTGTACTAAGTGGTATGAATATGCGTGATTCTTCACGCTCACCACCTGGGTCTGTAAAAACACCTGCTACAAGAAAGTTGATTCCCATAATTTTTATGGTTTCTCCTACAGCTTCGGACTGTTTAAAAAGATCATTTTTTACTTTTTGACCTATGACCGCAATTTTAATACCCTCGTCTTCATCTTTCTGAGTTAAGAATCTTCCAGCAGAGAGACCTGCATTTTCAATAAACTGCTGTCCGTAGTTGGCACCCTCTATTCTGTAAGTACCCGATTCGTTACCATAGTTTACCTGACCTCCCCAGATGTTATAGAGTCCCGTTTGATCTTGTATAGCTTCGCCAAACTTTTGATTTACATTTTCTAAATCACTATTATGCATTTGGATACGGCGACCAGGATTAAGACCTGCGTACCCTTTTGTAGTAACACCTGTCCAGACATTAACTTTACTTTCGGCGTCTTGAGAAAATTGTGTTTTAACTCCTTTTTGAATACCGGTACTGAATCCTAATAAAATCACTAGTATAAAAATACCAGAGGCAACAGAAAGTCCCGTCAAGAAAGTACGGAGCTTATTTTTTCCGATAGTTTCGAATATTTCTTGCCAACGTTCTATATCAAACATGAGATTTAGCTAGTATTTGGTTAACAAGGCGATCATCTATAATTCGTCCATCTTTAAGATTTACAATCCGTTTGGTCATCTCGGCGATATCTGGCTCGTGAGTCACAACAAGAATTGTTTTTCCTTCATCATTAATCCCTTGTATAAGCTCCATAACTTCATAAGAAGTCGTAGTGTCTAAAGCGCCTGTTGGCTCATCTGCAAGCAGGACTTTTGGATCACTTGCTAGTGCACGAGCTATCGCAACACGCTGTTTTTGCCCTCCAGACATCTCACTAGGTAAATGCGTAGCCCATTGTGCTAATCCTACTTTCTCAAGATAATGCATAGCTTTATCTGTGCGCTCAGCCCGTTTCATCCCTTGATAGTACAATGGCATAGATACATTGTCTAAAGCGTTTTTATAATTTATAAGGTTGAAAGATTGAAAAATAAAACCAAGAAATTTGTTTCGGTATTGTGCCGCAATTTTTTCATTAAGATTTTTGATGGGCACATTATCTAATGTATAAGATCCTTGATCTGCTTCGTCTAACATTCCTAGAATATTGAGCAATGTAGATTTACCTGATCCTGACGATCCCATAATAGAGACCAATTCTCCCTCTTTTACGTTAAAGTCGATTCCTTTCAAGACGTGAAGCGAGTTGCTCCCCATTTGATATGATTTATGCAAATCTTTAATTTGGATCATAGTCTACACATTAAGTATACAATATTAGTAATGAAAAGCTAAAATTGTGTGAAATTGGTGTTAATACCTTGCTTTATAAAGGATATACCTAGATACATATTTAGTAAAAAGCATCAATAATGACTAGCTATATCATATCTCACAGGAAAGACTCCAGATTTAAAAGCTTGTTACAGTTAGCGTTCTGTCAAAGAATCTTCAGATGCGTTTTCCTTGTCTTTTTTTCTTGATTTGTAAACAAAGTAAAAGACACCTCCTACGAGAATGTATGGAATCACCATGAGGTATTTAATACCGTTATTGATTCCTTTTGCGGTGCTATTATCTTCTTCAGATTCTAACACAGCACGACACATAGCACATTGCGTAGTCATCATAGGAGTAGGTATGACTTTTTCCGCTTTCGCGAAAGCGGAAAAAACAATCATAAAAACGACGACTAAGATTTTTTTAATGTCCATCTCACTCAATGTATATAATAGGGTGAAATCATAAGATACACCACAACTCCCGTAATAGCGACATAGAGCCATATTGGAAAAGTGATTTTTGCTAATTTTTTATGCTTATCAAAGCGCTCTGCGAGTGCTCTTACATACGTAAAAAGAACCAATGGAATAATCACAATAGAAAGTACAATATGTGTAATCAAAATAAAGAAATACAAATAACGTGTGGCGCCTTCTCCTCCATAAGACGTCGAGTCTGAGGTCATGTGATAAGCTACGTACATCACTAAAAATAATACCGAAAGCAGGATAGCAAATTTCATTAAGCGCTCATGAGTCTTACGATTTCCTTTTTTTATTTGAAGAACAGCAAGTACTAATACAATAGCGGTTAATCCATTAATCGTGGCATATACCGGTGGTAAAAAAGTAAGAGGCTCTACATCAAACCCATAATCTTTAAGTTTTACACCAAACAAAGCTGCTACCGCTAGTGGGATCACAACAGACAATACAACGATCCATTTTTGGTATTTCTTTTCTGTATTTGAAAGATCTGCACTCATTATTATTTAAGTAATTTTTTAATATCTTCTATTAGTATATCTATCTCTGGAGCTTCTTCTCCCTCTTGTACAGTAGCATCCATAGGAACAGATCCTCTGTAATAAGGTTTAGGGTTATTACCCGTGTTATCAGGACGAGAACGTATAAAGCCATTTTGATCTATCAATGCAAAGAGTCCAGAATGATATAATCCATTATCAAGATCGTCTTCTGTATTTGTAGCAAGATAAAATCCTTCATTAGACAGTTTTAATATATCTGATCTATCACCAGTCATAAAATGCCAATTAGGGTTTATTACGCCATAGTCTGTAGCATACTTTTTTAATACATCTGGGGTGTCGTGTTCAGGGTCTATAGAAAAAGAGGCAATTCCAAAATTAGGCTCGTCTTCAAACATTTTTGCAATGGCTTGCAAGTTATGATTCATAGGAATACAGATATCTGTACATCGCGTAAAGAAAAACTCCACTAGAAACACCTTTCCTCTATAAGTTTTATCAGTAATAGTGTCTTTATTTTGATCTACAAACTCAAAAGAAGGGACTCTTTTTTCTTCTTTATTAATTGTAATATATAATAATTCGTCTTTAGATTTTTCTTCTGTTTCTCCTACGGCATGCATACGCCCACCCCTTACAACATCATCATTTGTATATCTTTCAAAGATTCTAGGAATAAAGATGATTCCGAAAATGAGTACAATAAAAGCAATTCCTATATACGTGTTCTTGCGCATTATTTCTTTTCTCTACGTTGTTCAATTTTATCACTAGCGTTATTGTTTTTCTTAAGCGCTAGTCTGTATTCTGCTAGTAATATTTTAATATCATCCTTAATATAGCCCATTTCTACGGCTTGCGTCATATCATATCCAAATCCATTTGGCTTTTTATCGTCATGACCTGATCGCAAGGCTAATGCTCTGTCAATAACAAATACATTAGGATGACTCCCGTTAGGTCCTAAACTGAGTGTAGTACCTAAACTTTCAAAATGTTTTGTTGCTTGTTCTTTTGTTGCTTGCACAAAACGAATCTTAGAAACATCAAAAATTCTTCCTAATTCTATTTTTAAATCGGCAATAACTTGCTCACTGCCTGGCGATACAAAAAGGATCATTTGAAAATCTTCGTATTTAACAAAATACTTATAGATCATCAAATTAAGATTTGCAGTATATCCTCTATTAGAAGTAAGATTATCTCCCAAGTATCCTACTATGGATACGTGATCTTTTAGTGTTAAAGGTGTATTTGAAGAATACCCATCCGTTTTAATCTCTCGTGTGGTAACTGTTGTAACATCGGCTACTTTTTCTGTTACTATAGGAAGCTTTGCAAAGTTATATATTCCTGAAGAAAAGAATAAATAGGCCACGATGGGCAAAACAAAAAGTGCAATAAGCACTAGTTTCTTTTTCATAGTACTTTCTTTTGTCACACCTACATTCTTACATATATTAAGAAATGAATATAAGGTGTATTGCTAAAAAAAGCGGTTATAAAAACCGCTTTTTAATGCTATTAAAAATCCCAACTTTGGAACCCTGTATCATATACATCAAAGATATAGTCACCTTCTGTTAATAAGATGAATACTAAATATAAAATCAAGAATACTCCTGTCCAAACGACCATACGTCTTAAAGCTTTTACTTCATCACGCATGTGCATAAAATCCCAGGTAATGTAGTATGCTTTAAATATAGTAAGGATAATGAAAATCCAGTTAAGGAGTTTCATTTTTATAAATGTGTTTTCTGTAAGAGATTCTGGTTTAATTATACCCAAAGCTACCTCAACTATAGTAACAATAGATAGCACAATAAGTACTCCCCAGATTTTTGATACGTTGGACTTAAACTTTAAAAGTCCTCTAAATATTTCTAATTTATGTTCGTGTGCCATAACTTATATAAATAGTTCTTATGCTATTGAAATTATTTTCTTAAGATTCCCAGCCTTCGCGGGAATAAAATTATACGAGGTAGAAAAAGGTAAATACAAATACCCAAACTAAATCTACAAAGTGCCAATACAATCCTACTTTTTCTACCATTTCATAATGACCTCTACGTTCATACGTACCGATCACTACATTAAAGAAAATAATAATATTAATCAAAACTCCCGAGAATACGTGGAAACCGTGAAATCCTGTAATGAAGAAGAAGAAATCTGCAAAGAGAGGTGCTCCGTATTCATTATGTCTTAGGTTTGCCCCTTCTACAATTCCAACTGCATCTCTATTTAAACGTAATAGAGACTCTTCCCTATTAAGTACGGTTTTCTCTCCTTTTTCAGTAAGTAATTGTGTGCGAATCAAAAGATTAGGGTTTGCAGCAAATCCTGCTTTTACTTCTTCTATTGAATATGTAGGAAGCGGTCCTTCTGCATAATACCAGACACCATTATTACGGTCGTGTTCTACTCTTACATCTGGTATTGCTATTGCAAAGTCAGAAAGTGCAACTCTATTACCCTCAGTATCTAAGAATTGTAAGATCTTACCTCCTTTCGTTTCTACAGCTCCATAGTCTCCTTTTATAAACGTAGCCCATTCCCAAGCTTGAGAACCAACAAATACAGCTCCTCCAATAATAGTAAGGAACATATATACGATTACTTTATTCTTTTTCATGTGATGTCCAGCATCTACAGCAAGTACCATAGTCACTGATGACATAATCAGAACAAATGTCATAAATGCCACATAATACATAGGTGCATTAACACCATGTAGGAAAGGAAAGTGAGTAAATACTTCATCTGCAATAGGCCAAGAATCTATAAATTTAAATCTAGAAAAACCATAAGCAGCAAGAAAGCCTGAAAAAGATAATCCATCAGATACAATGAAAAACCACATCATTAACTTCCCATAGCTTGCTTTTAGAGGTTTGTTTCCACCTCCCCAAGTTTTACCTTCGCTTGTTGCATTTGTTACAGTAGCGTCCATAGTGACATTTTGGTTAATTTATCGTTTGCAAAAATAGGTATTTTATATCCGTATTTCAAGATAAAATTAGGTTTTATAATGACCTTATTTACCTTTATTTCTAAAAACACTATTCTCTTTTTAATAAGTTGATTAGTAACATTCAAAAACTTACAAATTACTTTGTAAAGTATAAGAGTAAAAATAAGAATATCCACAACAGATCTAAAAAGTGCCAGAAAGTAACTCCTAAGGTTAATCCTAGATGATCTTCTTTAGAATACTTCCCTCGTATATGATTTATAACAATAGTGATAAGCGCTATCATCCCTGCAATTACGTGTGCAATATGAACCGCAATAATCAAAAATAAAAATGTTGTCGTAATACTACTTGACGGTCCAGTCATAAAATACCCTTGACTCGTTAACTCCGTAAACAATCCCTGATATTGAAATCCTACAAACGCAAATCCGAGCACTAGAGTAACCAGTAGCATCAGTGTTCCCATTTGTCTTTTGTCCTGAACAATTGCGTTTTTTGCCAATTGTATGGTAAGACTACTTATAAGGATAATTACTGTAGATATGATAAGAGACTGTGGAAATTCATAATCGTCCAGCCAGTCTTTACGCTCCATACTTACGATGTATGCACTTGTAAGTCCTGCAAATGTCATACATAGACTAATAAGACCAAACCAAAGCATTTGTTTTTTTGCGCGATCTTGTTTAAGTTTTTCCGTTCCTGCTGTGTAATCCATCATCTTAAAAATTTATCTACCACAAATACAATTTGTAGCAGCGTTATGTATGTCACACTAGACAACATTAATTTTTTTGCAGTAGCTGCATCTCTTTTTTGATACAACTTTATTGCCCAATACAACATAAACAATCCTAAACCTCCCACAATAATTGCTGCGATAGGCGATAAGAATAATCCTCCAGTGACTCCAAATGCAGGTACTAGGGAAATAAGGATCGTCCATATCGTGTATAAAATTATTTGCACAGCGGTTCCTTTATCCCTTTTCCCTGTAGGAAGCATAAAGAATCCTCCTTTTTTATAATCATCAAACAGAAACCAGCCGATGGCCCAAAAATGAGGAAACTGCCAGAAAAACTGAATCATAAACAACGTGCCTGGCTCTATACCAAAATCATTGGTAGCAGCAACCCATCCTAACATAAAAGGAATAGCCCCTGGAAATGCACCTACAAAAACCGATAGTGGTGTTTTGGTTTTAAGAGGTGTATACAGCAACACATACATAAATATAGAAATCCCTCCAAACATCGCTGTTTGAGGGTTGATATAAAACAAAGTAACTAGCCCTAATATTGTAAATAAAATAGCGATCCCCAACGCTGTTTTCACAGACATACGACCTGAAGCTACCGGTCTATTTTTGGTACGATCCATCAGTGCATCTAGATCACGCTCTAATACTTGATTATACGCATTGGAAGCACCTACCATAAAATAACCGCCTACAGCTAGCATGACTACAATCGCCCAATCTATTTCTGAAGTTCCAAGAAAGTATCCAGCGACACTTGAAAAGACAACGCTAATTGACAATCGCATTTTTGTGATTTCCTTAAAATCTTGCCAAGGGGATACAGCAATTATATGTGATGCAACGTCGCTCAAATCAATAGAAGATTAGCTATTTTAAAAGTTGTGCAAAGATACTCCCTGATTGTCGTTTACACAACAATATACCCATCATAAATGCTTGTTAAAATTATGCTTTCGCGAAAGCTTTCTCTGTAATTTACAGTCAAAAGTAGTTAACACATACCATCTATATGAAAAAAATTACCCTTATAGCCTTATTAGCAATATCTTATATAAGTTGTGCACAAGGACGTTTTGATAGCGTAGAAATCAAAGTAGAACCTGTTTCTGACCAAATTTATATGCTTCAAGGAGTAGGAGGAAATATCGGAATCTCCGTTGGTGACGATGGTGTTTTTATGATTGATGATCAATTTGCTCCGCTAACCGAAAAAATTATCGCCGCCATAAAACCCATCTCTGACAAACCTGTCAAGTTTTTGGTCAACACGCATTTTCACGGAGATCACTCTGGAGGAAATACAAATTTTGAAGCTGCTGGCGCTATGATTGTTGCGCATGATAATGTACGCAAGCGTCTTGCTTCTAATGAAAACACAGCCGATTCAGGACTTCCAGTCATTACATTTAGTGATGATGCTACGTTCTACATGAATGGAAACGATATTTTTATCACACACGTACATAACGCACATACCGATGGAGATGCGCTTGTCTACTTCATTCAAAGCAATGTTTTACATACCGGAGATACGTTTTTTCACGGAAGCCATAAATTTCCCTACATAGATATTGATAGTGGAGGCAGCCTAAAAGGAGATATAGAAGCAGCAAAAAAAGGGTTACTATTAATTAACGATAGTACAAAGATAATTCCTGGACACGGTCCCGTTGCCACAAAAGCAGATTATCAAAAATATCATGATATGCTAGTGGGTATTTATAAAAACGTGTCTCAAGCCATTAAAAAAGGAAAGACAGAAGAAGAAATTGTCGCCATGGAATCACTCACAGCCGACTATCACTCTGACAAAGAAGCAGAAAGCAGCTTTATTACCGGACCAAAAATACGCCGCGCTGCCTATAAAAGTATTCTGACCGAAAAAGAAATGGAGCATTAAAAAACTTCTTACCTTGGTTTCTATCTGTAAAAAGTCCCATTATGAAAAGTAAACACTTGTTTCTTCTCCTCTTTTTAGCTTGTACACTATCCAGTTATAATGATGCTTCTTATGAGAAAAAAGGAATTACTTTTTTTAAAGGAAGCTGGGAAGAAGCCCTTATAAAAGCCAAAAAAGAAAATAAGTATATTTTTATCGATTTTTATGCGACTTGGTGCGGTCCTTGTAAAAAATTGAAACGCACCAGCTTTAAAGATCCCAAGGTAGGAGCCTATTATAACAAAAACTTTATCAATATATCTATTGACGCCGAATCAAAAGAAGGTATCAAAATAGCTCGCAGATATGGAGTTTCTTCATACCCAACTCTTATTATCACAGATTATAACGGGAAAAAGAAAACGAAAACAACAGGCTTCAAAAAACCACACATTCTCATCAACTTTGGAAGAAGAATTGTTCCCTAACATTTTTAATCCACGATATACTCTATAGAATCATACACCAAAGCCGACCCATAGTCGGTTTTGTGTTTATTATAACGCAATCCTATTAATTGTGCTCCCTGATACTCTGCCGAATCCTTCAATATACTACTCGTCGCATCTTCTTCGGGAATCATCAGACATAACTTCCCGCAAAAAGCATCTCCGAAGGCATTAATCACCAGATAACTTTGCCCAAAAATCTCTTCTCGCATTTCAAAATAATAATCTACATCAGGGTTTTCTACAATGAGTCTATATAGCTCTTCCTGATACACCTTACTATTGTATTCGTTTTTTCCTAAGATTTGATTCCGTTGGGACTTGTAGCATCCCGACTCTTGGCATGATGAAGATAGCAACAACAGAACGACCATCCCCACAAAGGTGATTCTTGATGACATTTTTCGATAATTTAGTTGAAGTAGTTGTATGCTTAGTATGATAACGCTTCACGTCTTGGAAATAGTATCTTTCAGAAAGGTAATTTTACATAGTACGCTTTCGCGAAAGCGCACCCTCAAAAAACAAAGATTAAAATGAAGATCTAGTTATCAAAATACCAATTAAACAGATCGGTGCGGAACCCTATATTTAACCAAAGTGTACTTGTATCAAAAACAGCATCGGTTTGCATCTCTGCGCTAAAGTCTCTATAAATAGGATTTATAAATGCTTTCAGATTTGTCACGGGATTGATCAAATATCCTACTTCTAAATCTGCATACAAGGAGTTAACTCGGTTTCCTTGCAACAACTCAATACCATTATCACTTGGTCTGTTGTCTTCACTTCCAAAAAGGTTATTTCCTCCAAAGAATACATCATTGATATCACCTTCAAAACCTCGCTGTCCATAAATAATGCGTGCGGTACCATACCATCTATCTGTACGGTAGCGAGCAATGGCTATAAACTCTCTGAAGTTGGCACCATAAGGATGTGCCAGCGGTTGATTGGTATTGGTATAACTAAGCAAAGGGTCGTTATTTGAGAATGTATACGGTCGCACTTGATTAAACTCAGCTTGTAGTGTAAGATTAGGCACTTTAAAAGCATCGTAATATTTTATCCCTAACTGAACTCCGTGTTTATTTCTAAAGTTCTGATTACCGCTTGTTAATTCTGAGAGGCGTAATTCATCAAGTATAAGTTGTCCATATACATTAATCGTATTGGTAAACTTATATTTTCCTGTCAATCCTATAAGGGCATTTCCGCCTCGTGATCCTCTTTGAAATTCGACATTTCTAAGAAAGATAATTGGGTTTAATAAACTCGCATCAAATCCGTTGTTATCTTTACTTGCAGAAATAACAGATTCAAACAAACCTATATTTAACTTGTTATTTACATTATAACTCAGGTAATGATTTACCGCAAATTTGGATGTAAAAGCACCATCGGCGGTAACTTCTGGTCTTACATCTTTTAATGAGAACCACGTATTGGTGTATTTAAGTCTCCACAGCGTCGTATTAATTTTAAAAAACGGATAATTTGCCGACACATCACTTACTAACAAAGAGCGATATCCATCTCCTATAAACTGTTGCCCAGTTCCCGCTTGAAAATTAAAATATTTATTTGGGGTATAAGACACATAGCCTTCGGCGACTGGATAGTCAAAATCACCTCCACTACCTTCAGAAGCGATACCTCTTCCTGGAATCACTGCTGGGTTTCCACCATCTGGACGAAGGGATCTTGCATAGTCATTAAAATATTGAGCAAAACGACCTTGACTTTCAAACAGGGCTGTGTAAAAACTAAATTTCTTTCCAATCCCACCTTGAATAAATACACTCCTGGTATTATTATAGGTAAGATTCTCTACTTTACGATCGTCTGTTTCTGCACCTAGTACGAGATCTGCTCCAGGATTTATGGTAAACCAATAATTATCTCCTTGAAAACGAATCATGTGTTCGTTAAAGAATTTACGCCCAAACCAGCTTTTCTTATCCAGTTGTAAGGTATTTACTATAGAGTCAAAATTATGATATCCATTTACTACATCGTATAAGAAAGGACGACTGGCTGTATGGGTGTTTACACCGACTTGGTTTAATGCTTTATCAAAACGTGCATATACCTCGTGAGAGAAAGGGATATTAAGTTGGCTTTCATATTGTACTTTTCTATCAAAGTCTTTGCTTTTTATTTCATCTAATTCTTTTGAGGCAGCATACTCTTTGAGAGGGTTGTTTTTAGTAGTAGTATTTTCTTGAGAAGCTATAAAGTTGTCTATTTTATTTCGCGAAAGCGGAATTTTTACAGGCATAGAAAACTGAATAAAGACAGGTTCTCCGCCGTAGGTGGCTGGCTGTATTTTAGGTAATTGATCAAATACTTTTTGTGCTTCCTCTTTAAGCGCTGTATATACAGCTTCTGTATTTAGAAGTTTAAATTGACCCTCTGAGCTCACTTCAAAAAATATTACCATTTGCCCTTTATATTGCTCTTCATCTACTCTTGAAGGCATTTCAAATTTTTCTATAAAAAACTCAATAAGCTTTGTATTGAAACAATTGGGAATTTCTGCGATGATTGTTGTTTCACATCCTGGAAATATCGGATATTTTTCAAAATCACTAGGAGTTGGATTGATTTGCGCCTGCAATGACGTTATCACTAGTATACTGATAAGAAGGGTAACATATTTGTGCATATAGTAGGTATTATGCATTAATACCAATTTAATCATAAAATATCGCAATGTCAGCTTGTTCTTTTTCATTCTAAATTCCTTACTCATATATTTCGTAGCTAAGGCTATGCAATAAAATCGTAGCGTCTTTAGAATAAAAAACAACTACGCCTTGGACACGACATTTTAAAATTAAATTGGTATAATAGGCGAAAGATAGGAATTTTAAATACAAAAACCCGTTGCGATATCGCAACGGGTTTTATTTTAAATATCAAAAGTGTTTAGTCTTGTAGCTGAAAAGTAATAGGTAGGCTATAAATTACGCCTACAGGAACGCCTCTTTGTTTTCCAGGAGTCATTTTAGGGAGCAAGTTAACAACCCTACTCGCTTCTATCTCCAATTCTTTTCTAGGACCTCGCGCTCTAACATCTGAAACAACTCCATTTCTATCAATGGTAAATTGAACAAAGATGCGATTGAGCCCTTCTAAACCGAGATTTTCTCCTACTTCTGTTTTAAACTTACGGTTGACGAGTTTTGCGATTTTACTACTCATACAGTCTTTACGCTCTTGATTTGTGGTCAATCCTTCACAGCCTGGGAATAGAGGCACTTGTTCTATAGCAATAAATGGCACATTTTCAGGATCTTCTATAATGTCTACAAAATCTGTCGTTTCAAGAACATTATTATCTATAATGTCATTTTGATCTGTTTCTGTATCATTTACAAAATCTTCCAATAAATCTTTCTCATCATCTTTTTTCACATCAAATTCATCTGGTTGTTGCACCTTAGGTGTTGGTGGTTGCTTTTGAGTTACTTTTTTTACTTGTTTTATTTCTACATCAAATTCTTCCATCCAGAGAGGCTCTTCTTGGGCTAAACCATCATAAGGTCCTTTTTCTGCTTTGGTAGGCATTTTCATTTCGATAAATAAAATAGCGACTAATAATGATAGGATAAGTCCTATCTGAAAGTGGAGTGTGGGATTTCTTCGTAAATTTGCTTCATGCTTGCGTGATTTTGTGTAAGTGTCGTTTTGGCGAACGTCCTTACTTTCTTGTGAATTTTTCATAAGATTTGATTTTAAAATGTTAAACAATTTTTAAAATAAATCAACAAGCATACCAAAAAGAAATCCCGAGAGCTCACGCCATCGGGATTTCTAATTTATATAAGAAAAGAAAATTAATCTTCTACTTTGAATGTAATTGGGAGTGAATATAATACTCCTACTGGCTTACCTCTTTGTTTACCAGGAGTCATTTTAGGAAGCAATTTAATTACACGCTCTGCTTCTTGTTCTAACCTTGGATGAGGAGCTCTTGAACGGATATTTACAATGTTTCCATTTTTATCAATCTTGAAACTCACAAAAATTCTGTTTACACCGCTTAGCCCTAAATCTGCTCCTAGCTCTGTGTTAAATTTTTTGTTGACAAGCTGACTTACTTTTTCACTCATACAGGCTTTACGCTCTGCATTATTCTTTTTACTCTCACAGCCAGGAAAAATTGGAACATTTTCAATTACTGCAAATGGTACATCTGCAATTTCTTCTTCTTCATCTGCTACTTCTACTTCTTCTACTTCTACGATTTCTTCGTCTTGTGAAGTTTCTGTAGATTCTATGATTGTTTCTTCAATTTCTTCTTCGTCCTCTACCACTTCAATAATTTCTGGTGCTGGTGGCGGTGGAGGTGGTGGTGGAGGTGGTGGTGTATTAAGCTCTACGATTGGAATATCTTCATCATCATCGTCTGCACTTAAAAGTGCTAAGTTCATATCGCTCTTTTCGTAAGTTTTCTTTTCGATCACCAAATAAGTAGTCAAAAGAACAGCTACGAGACCTAACTGAAAAAATAGTAAACTACGTTTGCTAAGGTCAGCTTTTGGATTTTTCTTGTTTTCCATAAATTGTGAGTATTAAAGAAGCTAAAATAACGAAATAAATTCCTAAAATAAAACTAAAAACCTGATTTTAGCATCTTAGATTTGTTAATATACAGTAGACAAGCTACTAATGCAAGAACACTACCTGTGGTATTTGCCAAAATATCCCATACATCAGGGGTTCTGTAAGATGTGAGCGTTCCTTGCAACACCTCCATCAATACACCATACATTACAACTATTATGCCGATACCTAGAAAAATTTGCCACAACTTTTTAGAACTAGTAGTATTTGTTTTGCTTGAGCGTTTAAAGAGTACCCAAAGAACCCATAATGCTGTTAAACCAAAATAAGCTCCTGCATGCAAGAGCTTATCTATATTTGACATAGGATCATCAACAATATGTATTGGACGCATTAAAGATCCTGCTGTAAGAGCTATGGTATAAAAAACAGCGATTGTAAATATAACCCTATGCTCCGATTTCAGATGCATATTGTTCTGAGTCTAGTAAATCTGCAATTTCATCTGTGTTAGCTATCTTTAATTTAATCATCCAACCTTCTCCATAAGGGTCTTTATTTACCAATTCTGGATCGTCTTCTAGTGCTTCATTAAATGCTATAATCTCTCCCGTTAATGGAAGAAAAAGATCAGACACTGTTTTTACTGCTTCTACAGTTCCAAAAACTTCATCTTTATCAAGAGTTTCATCTACTGTTTCTACTTCAACATATACAATATCTCCCAATTCTCCTTGGGCAAAATGTGTAATACCTACGGTAGCAATATCTCCTTCGATACGTACCCACTCGTGATCGCTTGTGTACTTTAATTCTGCTGGTATGCTCATTAGTTTATTTTTATGTGTTTGTGCTATTTTTTTATGCTTTCGCGAAAGCGGTTAAAATACATATATCATCGTATTCTAGTTTCCAAAATTATATCGTAATGTAAATCCTGATCTAATTGTTGTTTGTGGAAATGCTGTCGATATTGCAAATGTAGAAAATGTATGGTCATAAAAGAATAGTGCGGTCAAGTTTTTACTTAAGGCGTAATCTACTGTAAATTGCAATCCATATATATCTTGACCAGCTGTAGTCTGACTATTATCTATATCAAGATATCTGATAATGGTCTCATTACGTCGTAATGAAAGGTCTGCTTTAAAGTTAAGGTCACTTTTTAATACTTTTCTTCTACCTCCAAAATTAGTCACAAACGTTAAGTCTTTGATCCGATATCCTAATCCTAAAACATACTCGTCTCCTTTTATTTCTGTAAGGATATTATTGTCAAAACTTAATCCTAAAGCTCTATCTCGTTTTACTTCTGCGAGGATCTTAACAGAGTTTTTCATTTCAAAATCCAAGCGAAGTAATGGTGTAAATTGCTCTGTAAGAGTTACACTTCCAAACAATGTTGGATTTAAAAAGTTTCCTGCCTGATCTATTTGTGCTGTTTCAGGATCAAAATCGGTATCTCTGTTAAAAGCAAGATTGGTATTGAACTGATTAACGGTATAACCAGCAGTATAGCCATGTTGCATAGAGAATCTCTTAAATCGATCTTTAAACCACTTAAGACGCATTAATCCCGTGTATTTAAGATTCCAATTAGGAAGTGGGATATCTCTAAAGGGACCTGTTTTTGTTTTTGAAACGTCCTTGCCTGTATATGCAGCTAAAAACGCTGGTAATAATACCGATTGGTTGGTTCGTCCGAAGCCTTCTGGGAATCCATTTTCATCTCTTTCAAATTCTGTTGTTCCATAAAAATTTGTTGCCAGACGATCTGCAACTTGAAGACGATTTGATCTAAATGTATTGAATGTTTCTGAAATATCTGATGTACTCTTATTAAAAGCAGTACCTATAAGTATGGTTGAGATATTAAAGTTTCCAAAATTATTTCCCGTTAGCGATTCATATTGAAGTGTTTCAGGACTTACTCGGTAATTTTCAGCATAGTTTTCTTGGAAAATACGATTGAAGTTAAGGTCTATATCTAAATCCTTTAACAGCCCTATACGCGCCTGTATCCCTAAGTTTCTACTTTCGATCTCTCTGTATTGCTGGTTGAAATCTTGAAATAAAGTTAACCATCCATTACGAGCAGCCAATTCTCTCACTTCTGCCTGACTTCCAAAAATAAATCCTGCTGTAGGTCTTAAACTCCCTGTAAAACCTATAGAAGGTAAGTATCCTGGCAAAAAGAGACCATTATCTTCTTGATAGTTGATCTGTACTCTTTTTAATGCTGTTAAAAGCCCAACACCTGTATTGAGTGCTTTATCACTACCACTTAATGTACTTGAATTTGAATTTGGACCTCTACCAGTAAGGGATGTCCCTTTTGAGTTTTCTTCATCTTCAGGAGATGGTAAGTTTCCTAGCCTATCTTTTACACTCTTCCCTCCTTTTGTTTTCTTGGTAAGCCCTATGTATTTATAAAGCTTATCCATCTCTAAGGTACTATTAATAGCATGGGTATTTCTGTTCTCTACAGAGTTTCCTAAATCTGGAATACCCTCTAGGGTTTGGAATTGTTGTGATCCTCTTTGCCAAGTATAACTAGCCGTATAAGAATATGTGGTATTTGAAATCCACTCTAAGAACGGGAACTTATCAAAAGGAAGATCATAGTTTAATTGTAAGGTTCCAAAATGTGTATTGGGTTGTCCTATATCAAAGAATCCATTATAAACTCCAAAGCCTTCTATTTCGTCTCCATTTTCATCCAGAAAATCTGGATTCCCATCCCTATCCAGATAATTACGAACAATACGATTATGGCTTACATCATAATTAACCCTAAGACTATTTGTAATCGGCAAATTCACACTGTATTGCCAATCAAATAGATAATTACGTTGAAAAAGTCTAGGAAGACTTATGTCACTGTCATTTCCTACGAGATCTCTAAATTTCTGCTCATTGTACTGTCGCACAATATTAGAACTCACAGATACATTGGATGGTAAATAATTAAAATTAAAATCTTTAAGAAACTTCCAATACTTCCCTGTAAAAAGGGAATCATTCTCCTTAAAAGGCTCTACAGGTTTACTTGGAAAATCAAAATTATAAACACCGCCTAAGCGTACATTCTGATCTCTGGATTGCTCAATCTCAAAATCTTTATGATCTATCTGGCTATATGAATATGAGAATGTTAGATTCTCTACATCATAAGGCATTGGTTTTTTATCTCCCGTACGTTCTTTACGTACTCCAATAAAGTTAATACTTTTTCTTCTGGTGTAATCAATAGCAGCACCTTCTATATCATCTCTCTCTTCTTGAGTCAATGCATTATCAAGTCTATTCTCTAGTTCTAGATCTAAAAATTGAGGATCAAATTTTGGTGTGATCACTTCTTCTCCTACTGCATAATTAAATGGCAATTGAATCCCCCATTTTTTAGGCAATAACTGTCCAACATTTACATTAGTCACCACATCATATTGAAAAACATCTTCTAGACTTCGCTCTGCTGGGCCTTGCTCTATGCTCCCGAATCCTACAGTACTTTGTCTAGTTGTCGCAGATACTGTTGCAAAATCGGCTATATTCCCATCTGCATTTATAACAGCTGCCCAACCTCCTTCATTACTTAATTCTGAAAGACGTAATTCATTAAACCATACTTCTCCACCTATCTCTCCAGGAGAACATCCTACATCTATACTTGTAGTTGGATTTCCGTTTTTTACACCTAACAATAAGGTTCTAATATCACCAAAACTAGGAAGTCCTTTTATTCCTATACGTAGTTCGCCTGGCACATAACAGACCTCAGCTGCATTTAGTATACGCTCGCCATTTTGATCAAAATAAGTAATAGCATCTGGATCATTATCTACATCACCAGAAACTACTTTTGCTTTAATCGTCTGCAACAACTGTAAATCTAGATTCATTTCATTTACAGAAGGCCATATCGCTTCTCTGTCTACTTGAGATACTCCAAAAGGAGTTGGCTCTAACCCTAATTCTATCTGATAGAAGTTGCTATTAAGGTCTGTACCCATACGTACAAAACCAACAATATTATCATTATTTAAGCCGTCACTACCATCTTCAACCAAGGCTTCTGCGTGCATAAACATACGCAGATTTCTATACTGCCTCATATCCAAATTATAGAACTTATACACTCCGCGGGCATCCTGTTCTTCAAGGTTATTGACACGAATAGAAAGTGACTGCTCGTTTTGACGAATATTATTATTGTTGTTATTTAATCGTTCTCTCTGTACTCCTGGTGGCAAGTTATAAGGTACTGGAGAACGCGTTTCATTTGCTTCTATATTCACAGCAGCAACTTCAAACAGTGTGTTATCTCCCTGATCTTGCTCTGTTGTTTCGTCTGGATCTAATGTCAATAAATATCTTCTAAAATCTCCACGAACTAAATCTAAGGTTCCAAAACGTAGTACAATATCATTTTGCCAATCACTCATATACATACGCATAAAACGTATGGCTCTGAAGTCAGAAATCCCTCCAACAACATTTGTTGCCTGATTAATAGGAACTCTAAATTGTACCCAACGTGTAGGCAATGAAGATCCATCTTGAGTCGTTACGGTAAGTTCACGTACGTCTGTAACAAATTCGTTTGTTTCGACATTAAGACTTCCTGGATTAATGTCTAATTCATATTCATAATAGGCATCTATCGTATTCATAGTATTGTCACGATTGACATCTTCTATATCTGGAAACGTAGTAGATCCTCTATTGGTTTGCGTTACCTCTACAGGTGAATTACCTTGTAAGTTATTAAAGCTTTTATAACGCTCAATAACATTTCCTTGCGCGTTTAAGAAATAATCATAGTTATCTCCCGCGGGATCTGGAAGGCCTGCAAATCCAGGATACATATTTGCTTCTTCTAAATCATTTAAACCATCATATCCAATGTCTTGATTGGCACGCGCAGCACCATCTGTATCAAAAGCATATACCAGTGATTGATTGGTAGGCACTTTACCCCAATTGGTAGAAGTTGTTGCATCATCAAATCCAGGTTGTGGAAACCCAACTTCTGGAAGCCCGTTCTCATATTGCTTACGACCATCTTTAAGAATATCTTCTGATATACTACCTAGATTTATTGTTAATTTACCTCCTGGATTGGTCGTGTCATTATTAGCAAAAAACGGATCTAACACCCAAAATTCGACAAATTCGACATTGGCCTGTTCAAAATCTGTAGAGGTCAATTGTCTCATAATCCCCCCAAAATTTTCTTGTGGATTACTTAATTGCTGGTCTTGTGCATCTGTACTATAGTTATAAGGTCCTCTTTCATCAGGAAAATAAGCTAAATCAAGTGTAAATAACGCTTGTGTTTGACCTGCAACAATATCTTGTTGTGGAAAAATTTCATCTCTAAAAACACGACGCGTTTCTGGTAATGAAAGATCTGTATCAGAAATTCCATCTGGACGTTGTGAGTTATAAAATACAGGGTCAATCGTATACCAAGCTAATCTTGCTCTTTTAAAACCTACTGAAAGATCATTATTGGGGAACTCTCCTCCAAAACCGATGGGTGCAGAAGCTAAGAACCACTGTAAAGGACTACTGACGTCGATAGCTGTTTGTGATGCTTCAAAATCTTCTATATATGAAGTAGCTTCTCCATTAAAATCAGTTCCTTTAGGTTGTCCCGGAGATAAAAATGCGGCTTCTCCTCTAATAGAAAAGTTGGAAGGAGCATCCGTATCAATATTTGGAAGTTTATTCACCAATCTCGTTAAGAAAGGGACTTCTGTAGCGTAACTTGCATTAATACCAAATATGGTATTATTTATAGGCTCAAAACTATAAGTTGCTTTTTGTGTTAGAGGTCGTTCATTTAAGTTCAAAAATGTACCTCCAATAATAAAGTCTTCACTAAAACGATGCTCTACATTAAGACCCGTAAAACGCTTATTCTGCTGTCCAAAAACGGCATTGTTTTCTACCGAAGCAGAGATTGGAATTCCAGAAGCTTCTAGTGACTTATCTAAAATAATCACACGTCCTAACTGATAATTTACCGTATAATCTAACCCTTCTACAAGGACTCTACCTCCAGCAGTTACCGTTACTGACCCTTGAGGAACATTAAAGGCTCCTAAAGGGATTCCTTGTTCTTGTGTGGATTTATAACGTCCTTTTAGAAGGAATTTATTTTTCTCAGCATTATCACGAGCTATTGTTTTGGTTGAGTTATATAAGGTTTCATATACATACTCTGCTTGATGAGGATTAAATGTGTTGACATCCTCATAATTTTCCATATCATCATCTACACTCAGCAAGTCAAACAGATGTTCTCCAAAAGGCTCTACTGTAGTAAAAACAATACTTCCGTTTTGAACATGCACGGTAGTACCTGGCACAAAATCAAAGAAACCATCTCCTCCTACCTGCGGGTCTCCAAAAGAAGTTAATCGATCTAAATTAAATAATCGTAATAGTGTATTAGATTCCAAAGGCCCTAAATCTGTGTTGTCGCCTTCTACAAAATCAACCTGTCCATTAAATAAGGTAGGTAACGTAGCGCCAGGAACTGGGGTTATAAAGTTTAAAGGAGAAGGATCTGAATACACAATATTCATACGAAACCCTTCTTGCTCTAATTGAAAAGCACCTAAGGGATAGATGTTTTTCATCATCAAATCCCAGACAGGTTCTTCTACATTTGTTAAATTACTTTTCAGCATTTTAACTACAAGGTTTTGCGGACTACCTGCTTGCCCTGCGGGAATCACTGAATCTAAAATTCCGTTCCCATCGGCATCTTGTCCGTTAAGAACACCATCACCATTTACGTCGGCATCAGCATTATCGGCGATACCATCATTATCTTGATCGGGCCTCACTACTGGACTATCTGCATCAGCAATATCAGGAATTCCATCAGCATCATCATCTGGACGACTTCCATTAGTTGCTTCTATTCCATCATTTGCAAATTCTCCAACTTGAAATACTTGACCTCCTACTGTATATTGGAAAGCAACACCAAGCACCTCATCATTATTTAATCGTTGACTTAAAGAAATATATCCTAATTGTGGGTATAATGTGTATTGATTAGGTTGAAGTTTACGTGCATTTTCTAATAACACATAATCAACACCATCACTTACTTGAACGCCTCCAAATCCTTGTTCTACAGTCGCTACATCTCTAATAGCAGTATTGAGTACCGATTGTACACTAGGATCTGTAATTCCTCTAGGATTAAAATCATTATTTCTGTTATCTGGAAAAGAGCTTGCTGGATTATTTAAAAATCCTGGAGGAGGAAAATCTAATCCTATATTGGTAGGATCTGCTTCTCCAATATCTTGAATAGCAACAATATTACGAGCATCTTGCGTTTGGTTTTGCCTATTGGTAATCCAAATTTCCAAACGTGTAATTTGAATATTATTATTTATAAATGGATAATTTCTTAAAGATTCGTCATAGTTATCTCTAAAATAGTGCGCTAAGAAAAAGTGTCTATTCTCATCATAATCTAGCGCTGCTACTTCAAAATCCTGAACGGTTGCCCCACCTTCTGATGTTACTGTTTGAGGTTGTGATCTGTTTTCTGCAAATACAGCTGTTATGCTTGTTTTTCCAAATTGTAATTCTGTTTTTACCCCAAATAAACTTTGAGATCCTTGTATCAGAGAACTATTAAGAGGCATTGTGACATTACCAACTTCTATTTTTTGAATAATATCATCTTCGGTAGGGGTATACTCTAATTTAATTTGATTTTGAAAATCAAAAGTAGATTCTGTGTCATAATTTGCCGTTACCTGTAAACGTTCTCCTACTTTTCCTAATAAACTCAAACTAATACGTTGATCAAAATCAAAGGTTAAGTTACTTCTATTACGGGGTGAAAAGGCAGGGTTATCTTGTTTTGTAAATAGAATCCCTAAATCCATCTCTACAGATCCTTGTGGGGTAAATTCTATTTCATTACCTCCAAAAATGGTTTCAAAGAGATCAGACTTTACATACAATGTAGGAATCAAACTTTTTTGAGCATCTTTTCCATCTTCTGTTCGACCATCGAGTGCAGCTACTTTCTCATCAAAATATTGTTTCATCTGCTCATTTCTAAGGCGACGAAAATATTCTTCAGGAGTTAAAATGAGTGGATAATTGATATTGAAAGATCCTAATTGCTCTGTATACACATACCTATCTGTTTCTGGATCATAGGTGTATTTTAAGACAATACTATCAGGATTGGGCAAAGATAAATTTCCAAAAGAAAATGTAGTGATAGAATCTTGTGCTGTTGGCTGGTTATCCTCTTGTGCTAGTAATGAAGATGTTCCTAAGAAGAGCAAACTCACGACAACGACGAAAGGTATATGTAATTTTAAGTAAAATTTTGTCCCCAAAATGGCTTTATAGTTTTTTTAATGCTTCCTTTATAATGGTCTCTACACTCGCGTCTGGCTTTTCCTTAAGGATTTGCATACAAACTCTTTCTGATTGTTTCCTTGCAAAACCTAATGTTTCTAATGCTGATAACGCTTCTTCTTTCTGTGTATTGCTTTGCACAGCAGAATTGACATCTAAATCAAACACTTTTAAGATTTTATCTTTTAAATCTAAAATAACACGTTGTGCTGTTTTCACTCCTATTCCTTTGATTCCTTGAATAGTAACTACATCGCCAGATGCGATCGCTTGTTTTATCTGATCAGGATGTAGTGAAGATAACATCGTTCTAGCGGTACTAGATCCAATTCCAGATACAGAAATCAACAATCTAAAAATCTCACGTTCCATCACGTCCATAAATCCGAATAGCGTGTGACTATCTTCTTTTACTTGGAGGTGTGTGTATATGGATATTGCTTCTTCTTTAGGGAGTGCAGAAAAGGTATGAAGAGATATATTTATAAAATACCCCACTCCATTGCAGTCTACGACAACATAGGTTGGGTTTTTTTCGATAAGCCTACCCCTTATATGAGTAATCATCTTTTTTCTGGTGTTAAGCCCGTAAATGTAAGAAAATATCTTTACCAAGGGGTATTTATTGATAGATTCTCTGTGGGTACGCTTTCGCGAAAGCGTATTTAAAAATAATCTATTTACATTCCTTGTTTTTCTTTCTTTTGAGCATCAATTACAGCGATTGCTGCCATGCTCACAATTTCATCTACACTAGCACCTAATTGTAGCACATGTACAGGTTTACGCATTCCGAGCATAATAGGACCAATATTGTCTGCTTTTTCTAACTCTTTAACCATCTTATACATGATATTTGCGCTATCTATGTTTGAAAACACCAGCGTATTTACTTTTTTACCTGCAAGTTTTGAGAACGGAAATTTACTTTCTAGCATATCCTTATTGAGTGCAAAATCTGCTTGCACCTCTCCATCTACAATAAGATCTGGATAATGCCTGTGTAGATAGGCTACCGCCTCACCTACTTTTCTCGCTTTCTCATTGCTAGAAGAGCCAAAATTTGCATAACTAACCATCGCAACAACAGGCTCTAGTCCAAACATTTTTACCGTGGTTGCTGTCATCTGAGCGATCTTAGCAAGCTCTATTGACGTAGGTTCTATATTTATAGAAGTATCTGCCAAAAACAAAGGACCACGTGATGTGATCATTAGGTTACAAGCGGCTACTTTTTGCACGCCTTTTGCGGGGCCTATAACTTCTAATAGAGGTTTTATTACCGAAGGATAACTTCTACTATGGCCAGAAAGCATCCCGTGAGCATCTCCTTGACTCACCATCATAGCTGCAAAATAATCGCGTTGTCTTAATAGCTTTTTAGCATCAAAAAGTGTGATTCCTTTACGCTTACGAGACTGCCAATATAAATTTGCATACTTATTTACCTGTTCTAGTTGCTCGTCAGATTTTGGATCGATAATCTCAACATCTGCATCAAAATCAAGTTCTTCTTTTAATTCCAGAATCACTTCTCTATTTCCTAATAACACAGGGATTGCAATACCATCATCATGCACGATCTGAGCCGCTTTTAAAACATCCAACTGATCTGACTCTGCAAAAACAATACGTTTAGGATCCAGACGTGCTCTTTCTAATAGTAATCGTACAATTTTATTATCAGATCCGAGCCTATCTAATAATTCTCCTTCGTAACGTTGCCAATCGGTAATTGGGCGTAAAGCGACACCACTATCCATCGCGGCTTGTGCAACGGCTGGTGGGATGGTCGTAATTAATCTAGGATCAAATGGTTTAGGAATGATATAATCTTTTCCAAATGTAAATCGTGTTTCTCCATAAGCGATATTTACCTGTTCAGGAACAGGCTCTTTAGCCAATTGTGCCAAAGCCTTTACTGCCGCCATTTTCATCTCTTCGTTGATTGTAGTGGCACGCACGTCTAACGCTCCCCTAAAAATGAAAGGAAATCCTAACACATTGTTCACTTGATTAGGATGGTCTGAGCGTCCTGTTGCCATAATAATATCATCGCGAGACGCAATTGCCGTGTCATAATCTATCTCTGGCGTTGGATTTGCCATGGCAAAAACAATGGGGTTTTTAGCCATAGATTGTACCATTTTTCCAGTAACAATATCACCTACAGATAAGCCTAAAAACACATCGGCATCTTTCATGGCTTCTGCTAGGTTTTCATAAAATGTAGCTGTCACAAACTTTACTTGTTCAGGACTTATATCTGTACGGTCTTTATGTAATACGCCTCCACTATCAAACATGACGACATTGGATAATTGCACCCCTAATTGTTGATACAGATTCATACAAGAGATCGCGGCACTACCAGCGCCTGAGACAACAATACGAACGTCTTCTATTTTCTTTTTTGCAACCTCAAGTGCATTGAGTAAAGCCGCGGCAGATATAATCGCTGTTCCATGCTGATCGTCATGCATCACAGGAATATTAAGCTCTTCTTTTAGTCTTCGTTCTATTTCAAAGGCTTCTGGTGCAGCAATATCTTCTAAATTAATGCCTCCAAATGTAGGGGCTATATTTTTTACGGTTTCTACAAACGCATCTACATCTTTTGTACCTACTTCAATATCAAACACATCTATTCCCGCAAAGATTTTAAAAAGAAGCCCCTTACCTTCCATCACAGGTTTTGAGGCTTCTGCTCCTATATCTCCTAATCCTAATACCGCCGTTCCATTTGAGATAACTGCTACAAGATTTCCTTTTGCGGTATACTTATATACATTTTCTACATCTTTGGCAATTTCTAAACAGGGTTCTGCAACTCCTGGAGAATAGGCTAATGCAAGATCTCTTTGGGTGGCATATTTTTTTGTAGGGACCACTGCTATTTTACCTGGCATTGGTTTAGCGTGGTAAATAAGTGCTTCTCGACGTTTGTTGTTATACTTCTTCATAGGTTGGTCATTGACGTGTAAAAATAAGGTATTCTGATGGCTCGTAAATGCTTAATTACAGACAAGAGGCTAAGTAATTCTCAAGAGTTCTGAAAGGACGTCCATATTTTGTGGTAATCTCCCTACATTCTGTAGCTTAATAGCAGCTAGCGTTAATGCGATTTTTAAGCACCTTTCTACAGGAAACTCTTTCAAATGCGCAAATAGGAAACCGCTCCAGAAGGCATCTCCTGCGCCTGTAGCATCCATAATATATTCTACTTTTTCAGCTGGAAGGGTAATGGGTTTTTTATGCTTTCGCGAAAGCGTAACTCCTTTACTGCCCAATGTTAAACACACGGTGCTTACATTAAGATGATCATGAAAAAATGTAAAGATTTCTTCATGGGAAAGACGTTGTTCAAAAAGACGCTCTATATCATCCTCACTAATTTTTATTAGAGGGTCATACTGGCAATATGTTTTGATGGTCTCCATAGCCTTTAATCGATTTGGCCATATACGTGGAGAATAATTAATATCAATACTCAGTGTGACACCTAATTCGTATGCTTCTTTTGCTTTGGCTAAAATCGTATTACGTGACGGACTTTTACTTAATGCAAAAGCTGTTGTATGAAAGATACTTGTTTTCTCTAGTGCTTCTGTAGGAATCTGGTTTTCGGTAATCATGGTATCTGCCTTCCGAAACGGTATAAAGTCTGGTGTTCCTGTTGTTTTTGAGACAAATATGACAGAGGTAGGTTGTATAGCATCTTGACGCACGTAGGTTGTCGTGACTCTATTTTCTTTTAGTTTATCTAAAATATACATTCCAAAACCATCCTTTCCTATGGTACTTGCCAAGCATACGTTTACGCCTAAGCGCGCCATATTCATAGCTACATTTGTAGGAGAACCTCCTAGATACCGATGATAATCTTTTGTCTCATCTATAGAAGCCTCTTCTTGATGCCCTATAAAATCGATGAGTGTTTCTCCTACGCAAAAGACACCAATGTTTTTTATATTTTCCACGTATTTATACGATCGTTTATTATTGCTTACCCTTATTAGTCAAAACTACTAAAACAATGTGTCTGGATCAATTAATGTATCTAGTTTCTTTCTCAAATCAGGTGTTAAAAGTGATAATCCATATTGATAAGAAGCATTCATCCACCCAAAACCACTGGTGGTGATGTAATCAAACTCAGTTCCTACATTGCCATACTCGGCGTATACTTTGTGTGTACATGCGACCACATCATACTTTTCAGGAATGGTTCCATTATAATCGACAGCATTTCTGGTAATCATCCATAACCATCTGTAGATAAGTTCTTGCATTTCTGCTTCAAAATCATAGTTTTTAAGTCCGCGCCAAATCATCATTTGGTGGGGTGCCCATCCATTGGGATAATCCCATTGTCTTTGCACAGCGTCTTTAGGAACTTGTGCATTCATCTTTCTAGAACTTCCTGCAATCCCTCCTTTTTCCTTTAGCTCTTGCATTAGGGAATGTACGATTTTTTGGACGTCCTTTGCTACTACAAGCCCTGCCCAAAGCGGGAAGTAATTGGAAGCGCTTTCAAAATAAGTTTGCTCTTTTGTTTGAATATTGTAATCAAAATATTGCCCTCGCTCTTCATTCCACATCAAGGTATGCATACGTTCTGACCTTTTAGAAGCTAGTGTATTCCAGTACGCAACTGTGTACCCTTCAAACTCTCCATCAAAATAGGTATTGATTATGTAAGCAAAGTCAGTTTCATACTTATACAAGAGGCTGTTGACATCTACGGTATTTAGGTCTGCGCATACGTCGTCTAATCGCCAAGAGGTATCGTGACCACTTTCGCGCAAGCTTCGATCATGGGTGAAATAGGTGTCTAGTTTTGGTTCTTTGATTTTGCCAGATTGGTATTTTCGTATAAACTCTTCTGTTGTTTCTGAGTGCGCTTTCGCGAAAGCGGATAATACATCTTCAAAATGCCCATTTTCGGTTTCTGGAGGAATGCCGATACCTTGTGCATAATACCTATTTAAACCATTTTCCGTAAGACGCGGTGCTTGCATCCAGACCGTTTCATATTCTTGGATTGCTACTTTGAGAACACTTGCTAACCACTCTTTTCCAATAGAAGGATCTGCTTCGTATACTTCTCGGATAAATGAACTTAAAAAAGGAGGTTGTGTGCGTGTGAGGTAATAGGATCTATTTGCATTCAGGATTTTACCATAATGTTTGATCTGGTAACAGAAATTATCGACCATGGCTTTCGCCAAATCAATTCGATTGTCAAGAAGTAGTCCTACACCTTCAAAATAGCTATCCCATCCGTACATCTCATTGAAACGACCGCCAGGCACGACAAAGGGAATGCCTTTTTCATCCTGTAATGCAAGTGCTAATACGCCAGGTTTTGAATTAATTGATTTTACATACTCTGGTGTAATCTCCTTAGGAAGAACCAAGACTTCAAGTTGAGGAAACTGTTGTTGTAGATTTTGATAATAGACGATTCCTTGTTGATCTGTTGCGGGAACATATAGGCGTTGTGTGGTATCTGTTGCCTTATCATCGCCTAGACTTTTACGAAGTCCTTTAGCATCTAATGTGCGCGTCAGATCATCCCAGAAGTAGTCTTTAATCATCCTAGAAATACGCGTTGTAGGCGCTTCTTCTATATTGGATAATAGAATATTTGCTTCTGTTTTTCCTAATGCTTTTTCTAGTGCGAGTTCTTGAAGGAAGTTGGAGAGGTGGTAGGTTCCTTTTATGGTATACGCTTTCGCACTTCGACTTTGCTCAGTATAAACGCCAGCGTTCTCAGAAAAAAGATTTATTATAAATGCTTTAGGACCTTTATCTTCTATCGTGATTTTTTTATCGCCATCGGTATCTTCTTGTCCTAATAACCGTTGAAGCGTATCCTCTATATTACCCTTGAACTGCATTCTTTTCTGTTAAGCGTTTTAAAATAAAATAAAATACTAATAGCATAGTCATTGGGATGAGCGTAAAATAAAATGCGTTTTCTGGTCCTTGTGTTTCAAATAAATGTCCTATAATTCTACTTCCAAAGGTACCTCCTAATGCTGAAAAAATAACAATAAGACCTGTCATCTGACTATGTAAGCGTTTAGGTAATGCACTTAATACCACCGAATTTAAAAGTGGATAAATAGGGGCTATAAAAAGTCCTACTAATGGAAATGCAAAAGCTATCAAAGGGATATCACTAAACTTAGTTACTTCTTCTACATTGATTCCTACCGTTTTTGGTAAAATAAAGACTACAGATAGCATTGCTATTATTGTGCACCCTAAGAGAACATATATCCAAGATATTCTTTGTGTAAGTACTCCTGCTAACAATCTCCCAGCTGCTAATGATAACGCTAGAATACTCGCCATCATAATCCCTATATTTTCTGACAATCCTAATACTTTATTATTGAATGTAGGAAGCCAAGACATAATCCCTTGTTCTATCATCACAAAAAGGAACGCACTGATTACAAAAACAATAGTTAACATTTTTAATAGTAACTTAAACATTGCTGCAAAATCTTCTCCTGCATCTGTTCCTATTATCTGTTCTGTGTTTTCAAATTTTGTAAATAATAAAATCACAAAAGATATAGCAGATAATATGGCAAGTAACCAATAGACATTTAACCAAGCGTCTGGCTCTCCTTCTGTATTAAATGCTGGAAATAAGAAATAAGCCAGTGCAATCCCTATCATAAAAACACCTTCTATTGAACTCATTAAACTATTATGACCTTTAGTGTCATCTGTTACTAAACCAATGACAGAATATACAGATACTTTAATAAGAGCAAAAGCAGCTCCAACAATAGCAAACAATAACTTTGCAGTATCGAAAGAATTACCAAAATACATAAGTACACAGCCAACAGTTACCATAGCTAAACCTGCTAACATTGCTTTTTTGTATCCTATTCTAGGCAAAAAAGAGGCGACAGCAAAAGAAACGATAGCAATGGGTAAATCTTTAAAAGCTTCTAAAACACTAGCTGCACTTTCGGCAACATTATAATTATTTATTGATTTTAAAATAACGATCCCCACACTATTTAAGAGAATAGCAAAGACAAAGTAATTAAGAAACAGTGATAACTTAATTCCAAGATGTTTCATATTCTTATATGTATAAAGAAGTTTGTTATTACAATTCTGTTACCGCTTGTGACACGGATCGCTTAAGGCGTAATGCTAACACTGCTGCTATCATAAAAAATACACCTCCAAACAGAATGGCATTAACCGCATTATCTCCTAAAAGGTTTTCAATAATGGGACCAAATGTAACTGTTTGTATCAGCATCGGGATTACAATCATCATATTGACAATTCCCATATAAACGCCACGACGATCTTCTGGAATTACCTTGGATACCATGGCATACGGAATTCCCATCATAGCTGCCCATCCTATTCCAAATAATATCATAGGAACTAATAAAGCATACTCATCTTTTATAAATGGCATACTCAGCATTGCAATTCCTGCAAACACAAGGCTTACAACATACACATTGCGAGAGCCATATTTTTTAGCAAAAGGCACTAAGGCTAATGCTACAAGCATAGTCACCAAATTATAAGAACCGTTCATAAGTCCTGTCTGAGCAAGTGCCTGTTCTGATATTTGCTGAAAATTTTGAGCAAAAGATGTATCAATAGTGCTTATTGTATTACCTGCTTCACAGGCTTCTATAATACCTTTATAGCGTGTTGTATCCTCAGGAGTTTGTCCGTATAGACTTGTGCGTATCATAGGTGTAATAAACTGCCAATACACAAACAAAGCATACCACTGAAAGAAGTATACTGCGGCTAATTTCCACATCATTTTAGGCATATCTCCTATAGCTTCTGCAGATTCTAAAAATGGATTTAATAAATCGCCAAGCTTTTGTATTGAACTATTTTTTGGATTCTTTTTTATTAGTTTGTACAAATAATACAACCAAATAAATGCAATCACTAACATGATAATAACCAGTAAATTGATATTACTAAACAAGTATGGGAACAAATATCCTAGTGCTAATCCTAAAGCTATAGGTAGTATTAAAATCACAATAAGAACACTAAAAATTTGAATTAAAGGTGAGGGTTTATCTTTATTAAATTCATTAATCTTTTCTAACTCCTCATCACTTGGAGGTATTTCTGGTGTTTTCCAAACAGACCAAGCAATGGTTGCTACCGAAGCAAAGGCGCCTAAGAAAAAGGAATAATACACCCATTTTGGGATGGCAGATATAGTTTCTGTGGTAGTAGTACATAAGCTTGCTGTTTCTAATGCAGGAACACTAAACCAATCCTGAAATAAGAAAAGTGAGAAGTTAGCGATCGTAATTCCTGCTCCTACAAATAAACTTTGCATTTGGTATCCAAACGTCAGCTGATTGTCATTTAATTTATCTCCTACAAAAGCTCTGTAAGGCTCCATAGCCGTATTATTGGCGGCATCTAGCACCCATAGCAAACCAACAGCAAACCATAATCCAGGACTAAAAGGAAATGCTAATAAGCATAAACTTCCTAATATGGCACCAATCAAAAAGAATGGTTTTCTTCTTCCTCCCCATTTAGGCAACCAAGTTTTATCACTTATCGCACCAATAATAGGTTGAATTAAAAGTCCTGTTACAGGCCCTGCTAAATTAAGCAAAGGCAATTCTGCATGGTCGGCACCTAGAAATGAAAATATAGGATTTACAGCAGTTTGTTGCAATCCAAAACTAAATTGAATTCCGAAGAAACCAACGTTCATATTCCATATTTGCCAGAAAGAAAGTTGTGGCTTTTTAATATTTTTAAACATACTGCTAATTTTAAGAAAGGAAGAATGTTATTTATTACAAAATGTGCATTTTTATCGTAGTAATATCCGCATTTTTTCTGAAATTTTATACTAATATTGAGAAATACCCAACGAAAACGATTGCGTAAAAACGATACCTAAACTCATCAAAAAAAGATATTATTTTTTCAGAAACTGGATATTACGTTGCAACCCCGAATACTTTGTGCGCTTTACCGCCGACTTTTTGAAGATTTCAGAAAATACTTCTTGAGTAATCTCTTCCCAATCTTTCTTAGTATAGGAAAGCAGTTTGGGATTGGGATCGAATAAAGGTTCTTTATGTGAAGTGCTAAAGCGATTCCATGGGCATACATCTTGACAGACATCACAACCAAACATCCAATCATCAAAGGATCCTTTTACAGACGTAGGGATCGCTTCTTTTAATTCTATAGTAAAATAACTAATACACTTACTGCCGTCTACCTTATAAGGCTCCACAATAGCTTGTGTTGGACAGGCATCAATACAGGCAGTGCAACTCCCACAGTGATCAGTCACAGGAGTATCATATTCTAAATCAAGATCTATGATCAGCTCTGCGATAAAATAAAAAGAGCCTGCTTTTTTAGAAAGCACATTACTGTGTTTTCCCATCCATCCTAATCCGCTTTTTACTGCCCATGCCTTATCAAGCACAGGCGCACTATCTACAAAGGCACGACCATGCACCTCTCCTATTTCTGTCTGGATACTATAAAGTAATTCTTTAAGCTTATCCTTTATGACAAAATGATAATCGGTACCATACGCATATTTAGAAATCTTATAGGAGTCTTTATTCTGAGTCTCACTCGGATAGTAATTTAATAATAGAGAGATCACGCTTTTAGAACCTTCTACAAGTTTAGTTGGATCTAATCGTTTGTCAAAATGATTTTCCATGTACTGCATCTCGCCATGCATATTTGCTTTGAGCCATTGTTCTAGGCGTGGTGCTTCTTCTTCCAAAAAACCAGCTTTTGAAATACCGCAAGACATAAATCCCAAACGTTTTGCTTCGGCTTTAATAAAAGCGGTATGTTTTACTCGGTTTTCTATCACGTGACTAGCGAGGTATACATTCTAAAATCGCATTTTGGGGTTTTAAGGTAATCAAAGGTTTGATTTCTATAGGCGTCTCTTTCTTCTTTATTTTATACTGCTGTATAATCTCTGTGACAGCTAGTACCATCTCATACATCGCAAAATTATTCCCTATACACATTCTGGGTCCTGCGCCAAAGGGAAAATAGGCCTTATGCTTCATCCCTGCATTATCTGCAAAACGATCAGGATTAAATGTTTCAGGATCTTCCCAAAAATCGATGTGTTTATGGATTTCGATGACAGAAAAAAGTAAATTAGATGCTTTAGGAATGGTCATACCATCAAATTCATCTTCTTCTATATTCACTCGGTCTATAAAATAGGCGGGCGGATAAAGTCGCATAGCTTCTTCTAGGACTTGCTTTGTGTATTCACAATGTTTAATAAAGGATAGTAATGAGTCTGTGTTCGCTTTCGCGAAAGCGCACTCTTCATACACCTTTTCTTGAATGTCTGGATGCTTCGCTAAAAGTTGTAAGGTAAATGTGAGCGCATTTGAAGTCGTCTCGTGCCCAGCTACAAAGAGAATTAATATCTCGTCCAGCAATTGCGATTCTTCCATGGCAGTACCATCTTCATAACGGGCATCCAAAAGCATATCTAACAAATCATGCTGCCTATCGCCACTCGCTCTACGTTGTTGAACTAATCCTTTAAGTATCTCTCTCGCCTCTATCGTAAGATCAATATGCTTTCTAATAGGTCCTCCATATTTAAAATATAAGGCTTTAAAGGGCTGCCGAAGTTCTTTAACTAGCATTTGCTGTGCAGCCTCGGTAATGTATTGAAGGCGTTTGATCACCTTTATATCTATTTCCGTACGAAATAATGCTTTTACAACCGTCTGGAAAGCAAGATCATTTAAAATAGGAAAGATATCAATAGGGGTATTGGGTGTAATATGACGAATTTCTATCTGAATAGCCTCCAAAACAGTATCTAACAATTGTTCTAATTGCTTTTTATGAAATGCTGGCTGGATTAAACGTCGCTGTTTTTTCCAAAGTTCTCCTTCTGAAGTAAGTAATCCTTTTCCAACGTATTTAGAAAGGTCTTTGGTTTGAATTTGAGACTTTGTATAATTACGTTGATTTTTTTGCAATGCATACAACGCAAATTCAGGATTCCTAGAAAATACAACGGAATTTCTTGCCCCTAATCTTAATCGGAAGGTATCTCCTTTTGCTTCAAAATTTTTGTTATGAAACGGCAAGGGATTCTTTACAATTTTATTGGCATGTTTAAGAAAGCTAAAAAAAGAAACTGTGGGGATTGTTTTTTCTTTCACAATGTGGTTGTTATTATCTTTTTAGTTATCGTGCGTACTGAAGAATTTTTATAAAATACTGTTGTGGTTTTGTAACCACATCCTGTTTAAAACAAGCCTCCTTGAACAGGCCCTTTTGTTCTTCCTAAATGACGATAGGCTTCTTCTGTCACTTCTCTCCCTCTAGGAGTACGCATAATAAATCCTTGCTGTATTAGGAAAGGTTCATATACTTCTTCTATAGTTTCTGCACTTTCTGAAACCGCAGTTGCTAATGTAGTAATACCTACAGGACCTCCTTTAAATTTATCAATGATCGTGGCTAGGATTTTATTGTCCATTTCATCCAGTCCGTGTGCATCTACGTTTAGTGCTTCCAGACTATACTTTGCAATGGCTATATCAATACTTCCGTTCCCTTTTATTTGAGCAAAATCACGTACACGACGTAACAGTGCATTTGCTATACGAGGGGTTCCTCTACTTCTACCTGCAATCTCTATGGCAGCTTCCATAGATATAGGAACGCCTAGAATTTGAGAACTACGCTGTACAATAGTGGTAAGTAATTCTGTGGTGTAATATTGTAATCGTGAAGAGATTCCAAAACGAGCTCGCATAGGAGCTGTTAGTAAACCTGAACGCGTAGTTGCCCCCACTAATGTAAACGGGCTTAAATCAATTTGTACAGAACGTGCATTGGGTCCTGTTTCAATCATAATATCGATGCGATAGTCTTCCATCGCGGAGTATAAATACTCTTCGACAATAGGACTTAAACGATGAATCTCATCGATAAACAAGACATCTCTTTCATCGAGATTGGTCAACAATCCTGCTAAATCACCTGGTTTGTCTAGTACAGGACCTGATGTGATTTTAATATTAACATCTAACTCATTTGCAAGAATATTTGCTAATGTCGTCTTCCCTAAACCTGGAGGACCGTGAAAAAGGGTATGATCCAAGGCTTCTCCTCTTAAATTTGCAGCTTGTACAAAAATTTTAAGGTTTTCTAACACCTGATCCTGACCTGCAAAATCATCAAAGGATAGCGGACGCAATGCACGTTCTACATCCATGTCTTCATGGGAGAATTTATCGCTAGTTGGATCTAAGTTTTCATTCATAGCACGATTCAATAATACGTAGTACACAAATATAAGGATTGTGAGAGTACGCTTTCGCGAAAGCATAAAAAGTATCCCACAACTTTGCTTTGATAACAGTTAAAAACAAAAAACCCATCCTGTTGAGAATGGTTTTTTTTGTTAGTTTTTGTTTTTTAAGTGTTTGGCTCACCTCCAGACGAAGTCGTTCTAGTACAATCTCCTTTTAATGGCGAATTTGGATTTGGAATACATTTAGTACAATACTGTCCGTTAGGAAGACATCCTCCCGAAGAAGAACACTGAGAAGACGTACAGATGGTTTCACCTGTTCTATAGTGTCCATTTTCATCTTTGATAAGCGCAATGGTTGACACTTTCTCATCTTTACTATAAATACGTAAATATTTTTGTGAGTCAACATCTATTACCTCCATAGATTGAGGCTGTAAGTCTAATTTATTTTTTATTGAAAAAATAGCGAAAGTGCTTAAAATGTCACTATTAGAATAATCAAGAGTTACATTATTATCAATGTCATTTCCAATTTTAACTGATGTTATGGTTTCTAATTTAAGATTTGAAGAATCTACTTTTAGTTGACTGTCATCTTTGTCGCAGCTTAAAAATGCAACAATAAAGACAGAAAGAATCATAAAATTTTTCATATATGATTAAATATTTGATTAGCAGTAATTTAAATATACTCAAATAAAATAAATTAACAAAAGTCTTTTCTTATTTTACATTTATATCACTAATTGCTTGAGGTTTATTAAAAGACAAAAACCCATTCTGATGAGAATGGGTTTTAAAAATATCTATTAACTCACTATTTAGTGATGCATTTCCTCTTCATTTTCTTGAAGTGGTAAATGCTGAGGTACATAATCCTGACCAGGAATCACATAATCAGATTCATCCTTGTTCAATTTACTGTAGTCATACGACCATCTGTGTACTTCTGGAATAGGACCATCCCAGTTTCCGTGAATATGCTTTACTTCTGCAGTCCATTCTAATGTATTGGATTTCCAAGGATTTTTAGGTCCCATTTTTCCGTAAAACATAGAGTGAATGAAGTTATACAAGAACACTAATTGTGCTGCCCCAGTGATAAACGCAAATATGGTAATTGCCACATTTACATCTGTAAGATCATCAAAATAAGGGAAAGCTGTATTTGTATAGTAACGTCTTGGAAGACCCGCCATACCGATAAAGTGCATTGGGAAGAAAATTCCGTATGCTCCAATTACCGTTACCCAGAAGTGAACATATCCTAAGTTTTTATTCATCATTCTTCCTTCAAACATTTTAGGGAACCAATGATAAACCCCTGCAAATAATCCATAGAGTGCAGAGATACCCATTACTAAGTGGAAGTGCGCTACTACAAAGTAGGTATCGTGTACGTTAATATCTAGTGTACTGTCTCCAAGTATAATTCCTGTTAATCCTCCAGAGATAAAAGTAGATACTAATCCGATAGAGAATAGCATTCCGGGATTAAACTGAAGGTTTCCTTTCCAGAGTGTTGTTATGTAATTAAATGCTTTTACTGCCGAAGGAATTGCAATCAATAGGGTTGTGAATGTAAATACAGATCCTAAAAATGGATTCATTCCAGAGATAAACATGTGGTGACCCCATACAATCGTGGATAAGAAAGCAATCGCTAAAATGGAAGCAACCATCGCTCGATATCCAAAGATAGGTTTACGGGAATTTGTCGCTATAATCTCTGATGTGATTCCTAAAGCTGGTAATAGTACGATATATACTTCAGGGTGTCCTAGGAACCAGAAAAGGTGTTCAAATAAAACGGGAGATCCTCCAGAATTATGTAATACTTCTCCTCCTATATAAATATCTGAAAGGAAGAACGACGTTCCAAAACTTCTATCCATGATCAACATTAATGCTGCAGACAGTAGTACTGGGAAAGAAACAATACCAATAATAGCTGTTACAAAAAATGCCCATATAGTAAGAGGAAGACGTGTCATGGTCATTCCTTTAGTACGTAAGTTCAATACAGTAACTACATAGTTAAGTGATCCTAAAAGTGATGATGCAATAAAAATGGCCATAGACACTAACCAAAGTGTCATTCCCATCCCTGATGCAGCAATGCTGTTAGGAAGCGCACTTAATGGAGGATAAATCGTCCATCCTGCTGCTGCTGGTCCAGACTCTACAAATAAAGAGAGTACCATAATTACAGAAGAAACGAAGAATAACCAGAAAGACACCATATTTAAAAATCCAGATGCCATGTCTCTAGCTCCAATCTGTAATGGAATCAATAAGTTACTAAATGTACCACTCAAACCTGCTGTTAGTACAAAAAATACCATGATGGTACCGTGTATGGTAATAAGAGCAAGATATATGTTGGGATCCATTACTCCATCTTTTCCCCAATCTCCTAATAATACTTCATAAATTGTAAATTGATGATCTGGCCAAGCTAATTGTAAACGGAATAACAATGACATTGCTATTCCAATAATACCCATAATCAAACCAGTAATTAAGTACTGTTTTGAGATCATTTTATGATCTGTACTAAAGATGTACTTTGTTACAAATGTTTCTTTATGGTGATGATGTCCATGATCGTCATGTGCGTGATCTAACCCTGCTACTTGTGCTGACATAATCTTAATACTTTAGTTAATTTTTCTTTTTCTTTTTTTTATTTGCCTGCTATTTTCTTTCCAAATGTTTCTTGTTGAGCCATCCAAGCATCATACTCTTCTTGGGTTTCTACAACAATTTTCATTTGCATATTATAGTGTGAGGCGCCACAAATCTTATTACATAGCAAGTAATAATCGAATTCGTCATATTCATCTATTGGACCGTTACCAGCATCAATAGATTCTTTATTTTTTTCTCTTCTTATCTCCTTAATTACCTGCATTTTGTCTTTCATATATTCCGTTTCGCGGATTTCTGCAGTAGTTTTAGAAGGGGTAAAAGAAAATTGTGTGATCATTCCTGGTACCACATTCATTTGTGCACGGAAGTGAGGCATATACGCAGAGTGCAATACATCTTGCGATCTTAATTTAAAGATCACTTGACGTCCTACTGGTAAGTGTAATTCTGAAGTGATTACATCATCCATAGCATCTTGATCGCTTAAATCAACCCCTACAGTATTTGCTCCTTCGATGAAACGTACATTAGCATTCCCTAATGTATTGTCTGCTCCAGCATAACGAGCTTCCCATGCAAATCGTTTTGCGTACAGCTCAATAACAATAGCATCTTCCTCTTCTTCAAAGTTCATGATGTCAGACCACGTGAATAGACCGTAAATAATAAGACCTGCAAGAACGATTACTGGAATAATAGTCCAAATAAATTCTAACTTATCATTGTCTGCATAGAATAATGCACGATTTCCTTTCTTTCCTTGATACTTATAAGCAAAGTAATGGAGTAATGCTTGTGTAATGACTTGCACTAACATAATAAGCGCAAGAGATATAAACATTAGTGTGTCATAACTAGATCCATGTTCTGAAGATGCCTCAGGCAAGTAATACTTACTATAATTCCAGAAACAATAGATAGTTATAAAATATAAGAATATGAGGAACATAATCATCAACTTACCGTTGATACGATTGTCCTTATCATTTGCTATTTGTCCGTTTTCACTATTTCCCTTAAGTTGGGACAACTTAAAGATCTTTGACATTTGCCAAATTGTAACTACAAATAGAATTACTACGATGAGTGCTAATAAACCTGTCATTGCTTTCTAACTTCTTTTATCTAATTCCTAATAGTGAAAATGTTTACTTTCTTCAATAAGCGGATTACGCTTAGGTTCTAATGGACGTTTTGTAAGTGATGTAAATACTATAAATATAAACAGTCCAAGGAAGAATAATAATGCTCCTATTTCAACAAAACCAAATGACCAAGACTTTCCTACGGTAGCTGGCATAACCATGTTGAATATATCTACGTAATGACCAAGTAAAATAACAATACCTGCCATTACTACAAACCAGTTAATACGCTTGTAATCGCTATTCATTAATAATAATAATGGGAAAACAAAGTTCATAGCAACCATGGCAAAGAATGGTAAGTTATAATCCTCTATTCTTGTAATGAAATAGGTGACTTCTTCTGGAATGTTTGAATACCATATAAGCATGAATTGTGAGAACCAAAGATATGTCCAGAAAATACTAAATGCGAACATAAACTTAGCCAAATCATGAATATGACTGTCATTCACTTTTTCCAAATATCCAATAGACTTAAGGTATATAGTAACTAGAGCGATCGTTGTGATTGCACATACCATCATTCCTGCAAATACATACCATCCAAATAATGTACTAAACCAATGTGGGTCTAATGACATAATCCAGTCCCAAGACATAATAGATTCTGTGTAAATAAAGAATACTAAAAATCCTGCAGCTGCTTTAAATGATTTCTTATGCCATTTATTATCAGTTGCTTCGTCTTGATTTTTACTAAACTTTAAAGCAAAGTATCTATAAATATTCCATCCTAAGATAAAGAATGCTGCTCTTCCTAAGAAGAAAGGAACGTTCAAATATCCTGATTTCCCTGCAATGAGTTTATCATAATGATCACCTCCTACTTTCACTAATTCTGGATCCATCCAGTGAAATAAGTGATTTATATGAAATCCTGAGAACGCTAACAATACAAACATAATAATACTTCCAAGAAGTAAATATCCTGTAATACCTTCCATAACTCGGAGTACCAAAGGTGACCACCCTGCTTGTGAGGCATATTGTATCGCATAAAATGCCAAACATGCAAGTGCTATCATAAAGAAGAAGAACGCTGCAATATAAATAGCAGACCAAGGTTTATTTTGGTATTGAACTAGTGTATGTTCAAGATGTTCTTCTTGAGACATTTCGTGACCTCCAGCTTCTCCGTGATCTGATTCATGAGCATTCGTTGCATCATGAGAAGTCACTAATTCATGACTTCCAGTAGTTGCTTCTCCGTGCCCTCCGCCGTGAGCTGCTTCTAGCGCTTCAACATCGGCTGTTGTTTTTGGTAAATTAAAATAGTCTACTGTAAACAATATTGCACCAACAGCCATAAAAATAAAAGCCGTGAGTCGTAAGTTTTTAGATAATGTATACATATCTTTTTAGTATCGCTTTTTCAGTTAGTTTGTTTAGTGCTCTGCGCCGTGATTTTCTTCGACGTTGTGATCTTCACCAGCTCCTTGCTCTTCTTTACTATGATCACCTTCTTTATGTGCTTCTTCTACTTCTACTACAATTTCAACCACATCATAAGCAGGTGGTTCTTCGCCATCTAGTTGAGCTTTTAACAGCATTACGTAATGATCTACCATCCACAGTTCTTCTTCTGTCATTTGAGAAGCATAAGATCCCATAGAATTAATACCGTAGTACATAACGTGATAAACGCTTCCTTCAGTTATTGCTCTTCCTGCATCATTATAGGCTGGTACACCTAATATTTTTTCACGCTCTACAAGTTTACCGTTACCGTCGCCTTTTTTCCCGTGACAAATACCACAATAAATCTCATAAAGTTCTTTGCCTTTTGCTTCTGTTTCTTCTGTAAAAGGAAGTTTATTTTTAAGGTTTGCTTTCGCGAAAGCTTTCCCTTCATTTGTATTTTCTATCTCATAAGGCATCCAACCACGTGCTATTGATCCAGTTGCTGGTTTCATCGCAGATGAACCTCCAGTTACTGTTTCAAATACCTCGTAATTACCATACGTTTCATATCCTACCGATTCATACATATTAGGCATGTATTGATAGTTACGTTTACTATCTTTCTTACAAGAACCTAAACTTATCATGGCAATAAGTACGATAGCTATTTTGAATATATTCTTCATTGCGTATCCTTATTCTTCGTTTGCTACTAAATTAATTTCTGTCGCTCCAGTCCCTACTAAAAAATTTGCAAGTTCTTGAAGATCGTGTCCTGAGGCATCTATTTCCATAAGAAAATGATCATCTGTTGTACGAACATCAGGGTTTTCAGCTTTCTTAAATGGCCAGAGCCTACTACGCATGTAAAAAGTAATAACCATTAAATGCGCCGCAAAAAATACGGTAAGCTCAAACATGATTGGAACAAATGCTGGCATATTCTCAATATAACTAAAGCTTGGCTTACCTCCAATATCTTGAGGCCAATCTTCAATCATAATAAAATTCATCATTACTATAGCTACTGTAAGACCAACACAACCATACATAAATGCCGTAATTGCTAATCTTGTAGGAGCTAATCCCATTGCTTTATCAAGTCCATGCACAGGAAACGGAGTGTACACTTCATTAATATGTAAGTGTTTTTTTCTTGTCTCCTTAACGGCGTTCATTAAAACGTCGTCATCTGTATAAAGTGCGTGTATAACGTGTGATCCCGTACTCATACTAGTTGTTGTTAAGTTTTGCTGCCTGTCCTGCCCAATCATCGCGCTCTGCACGTCCTGGGAAAGAACCTGTAATACTATCTAAAAGGTCATAATCTCTCTGCGTCATTCTTGCTACTTGAGCAAAAGTGAATATTCCAAGCTCATTGAGCTTTTCTTCCATTTTTGGACCGATACCATTGATCTTTTTAAGATCATCTGCTGTTTGTGTATTTGGATCAAAAACTCCTAATGATCCTACAAGATCCTCAACAGTTCCTGCAGGAGTAGTTTCTACTACTGGAACTGCCTTTATGACAACAGGCTCACCTAAATTTATTTTAACTGGACCACCAGATGTACGCGGATCTGCTCCTGTACCTACTAATGATTGTCCAGACTCTCTTAATTTCTTATAACGCTCTCCAGAAGATTTCATAATTGTTTTTACTTCTGCTTGTGCAATCACCGGGAATGTACGTGCATATAGTAAAAATAATACAAAGAAGAAACCTATCGTTCCTATAAAGATCCCTATATCCACAAATGTAGGAGAGAACATTGTCCAAGAAGATGGAAGGTAATCACGATGTAATGAAGTTACAATAATTACAAAACGCTCAAACCACATTCCTATGTTTACTACAATAGATATCACAAAAGAGAACATAATACTTCTTCTTAGCTTAGGGAACCACATAAACTGTGGGGAGAACACATTACACGTCATCATCGCCCAATATGCCCAAGCATAAGGTCCTGTCGCACGATTTAAAAATGCATACTGCTCGTACTCTACGCCTGAATACCAAGACATAAACAACTCTGTAATATAAGCCACACCTACGATAGAACCAGTAATCATAATGACTATGTTCATCAATTCTATATGCTGTAGTGTAATGTAGTTTTCTAAATTTGATACTTTACGCATTACAATAAGTAATGTATTTACCATCGCAAATCCTGAGAATACCGCACCTGCCACAAAGTAAGGAGGGAAAATAGTAGTATGCCATCCAGGAATTACCGATGTAGCAAAGTCAAAGGATACAATGGTGTGTACAGAAAGTACCAATGGTGTTGCAAGACCTGCAAGAACCAATGAAACCTCTTCAAATCGTTGCCAATCTTTTGCGCGTCCTGACCAACCGAAAGATAATAAACTATATATTTTCTTTTGGAAAGGCTTTACCGCACGATCACGTATCATCGCAAAATCAGGAAGTAATCCCGTCCACCAGAATACTAAAGAAACCGACAGATATGTTGATATTGCAAATACATCCCAAAGAAGCGGTGAGTTAAAGTTAACCCATAGAGAACCAAATTGGTTAGGTATAGGTAATACCCAGTATGCTAACCAAGGACGTCCCATGTGAATGATTGGGAATAATCCTGCTTGTACTACAGAAAAAATGGTCATTGCCTCCGCAGAACGGTTAATAGCCATACGCCATTTCTGACGGAAAAGTAATAATACCGCCGAAATTAGTGTCCCTGCGTGACCAATACCTACCCACCATACAAAGTTGGTAATATCCCAAGCCCATCCTACAGTTTTATTAAGACCCCAACTACCAATACCATTTGAAATGGTATAAATAATACAGCCTATTCCCCACAGAAATGCAGCCAATGCAATAGAAAAGACAATCCACCAAGATTTATTAGCACGTCCCTCTACAGGAGCTGCAACGTCTAGGGTTACATCGTGATAGGTCTTATCTCCGGTAACTAGTGGTCTTCGTATAGGTGCTTCGTAATGCGCCATAATCCTATATAATTAGTTCTTTAGATTAGTTGTTGTTAAGCTTCTTTTGTATTTCTTACTTTCGTTTGGTAGAACACATTTGGTTTTGTTCCTACACTCTCCAATAAGTGATACATTCTATCGTCTTTTGATTTATGATATATATCGCTAGATGTATCATTTACATCTCCAAAAGCTAATGCACCACTTGTACACGCGTTTGAACAAGCTGTAGCAAATTCTCCGTCTTTAATCTGACGACCATCACGTTTTGCATCAAGAATTGTTTTTTGTGTCATTTGTATACACATAGAACATTTTTCCATCACTCCACGAGAACGTACTGTCACATCTGGATTAATGACCATACGTCCCAAATCATTGTTCATGTGGTAATCAAACTCATCATTACCATTATATAAGAACCAGTTAAAACGACGTACTTTATATGGGCAGTTATTTGCACAATAACGTGTACCTACACAACGATTATAAGCCATGTGGTTTTGACCTTGACGACTGTGCGATGTAGCCGCTACTGGACAAACAGTCTCACAAGGAGCGTGATTACAGTGTTGACACATTACTGGCTGGAAAGCCACTTGAGGGTTTGCCGCTGGATCTTCCATCTCACCAAATCCACCTAAAGAACCATTATCTCCAGAAAGACCATTAAAATCATTCTTCTTAGTATCATCCAGCTCAAAGGAATCTTGAGAAGAATAGTATCTATCAATACGTAACCAATGCATATCACGGCTACGACGTACTTCAGATTTTCCAACTACAGGAACGTTATTTTCTGCATGACAAGCAATAACACAAGCCCCACATCCCGTACAAGAATTCAAATCAATCGCAAGATTAAAATGATGTCCAATAGAACGATCAAACTCTTCCCATAAATCAACCTCAGGAGAAGTTACTTCGTACTCGATATGATTTTTTGTTACCTCAGGTATAGGATTCCAATACTTCTTATCTTTTGTATTGAATATTTCCAGCGAAGTTTCTCTAAGAATATCTCCACGACCCATTAAGGTATTATGTAATTGTATCACTGCAAACTCATGAACACCTGCTACTTTTTGAATACTCACATTTTGTGTAGTTTTAAAGTTTTGCATGAGCGGGTATGCATTTACTCCCGTTTGCATTTCTTCTTGTATTGAAGTTGTTCTTCCATATCCAAGCGCAAGACCTATAGATCCGTTTGCTTGTCCTGGTTGTACCATTACTGGTACATTTTCAACTACAACGCCATTTACTGTTATATTTACAAGCGTACCATTCAAACCTCCATTGGCATCATGACGCGCCTCTGTAAAAAACGAGCTTCTATCTAACCACAGTCCTTCTTTCTTAGCATCTGCTTCAGACATGGTAATGTAATTATCCCAAGTCGCTCTGGTAATAGGATCTGGCATTTCTTGTAACCAAGGATTGCTTGCTTGATTACCATCTCCCATAGATGTTTTTGTATATAAGGTCAATTCGTAGCCACCTTCTTGAAGTGTAGCATTAGAAAGACCTGCATCTTCTGTTATAGAAGTATTTGTATTTGTTGAAACCGCTTTCGCGAAAGCATTAGTCATCACAACCCCATCGTGTACCGCTTTATTAAAAGAAATACCCGCATTGATCATCGTAGCTTTCAAGTAATCATAATAGGATTGATCACTTCCCATCCACTTTAATAGGCTGTCCTGGAATTGTCTTGTATCAAATAAAGGACGTATTGTTGGTTGCGTAATACTTACCTCACCTAATTTGATTTGTACATCACCCCATGCTTCCAGATAATGAGGAACTGGGGCTATATGCGTTGCTATTGATGCTGTCTCATCTGCACGCATAGAACACGCTACAGATACCGCTACTTTAGCAAGACCCGCATCAAATTCAGTTGCATTTGGAAGTGTATATGAAGGATTTACTCCTGCCATTACCAACATTCCTACACGACCAGCATTCATATCTTTAATAAGCTGATTTACTTTGCGCACATCACCAGAACGTGTCATTTTTGGTGCCGCAACATCAATCACCTCACTATTTGCATTGATCTCTAAAGCTTTTGTTTGTGAAGGCACATCTTGTAATCCTGTGACAACAACTCCTTTACTTCCCGCTGCTTTTAATTCATTTTTTGCTGTATTTACCGCATTCTTCACATTCTCAGGAAGATTTGCCGTAGAGCCACCAGCCAAAGCACTTAATATCACCTTTTGCTGAGACGGCGTTACAGGTATACGCATATCTGCATTAGCTCCAGATAGAGACATATTTGCCTCAAACTGAATATGACGAGACATTTTGCCATTTACAGGCACACGTCCTTTAGCATAACCAGCATCATAGCCTCCACCATTCCAATCTCCTAAGAAATCTGCTCCTACAGACACGATCACTTCTGCTTTTGAGAAGTCATAATCTGCTAGGACACGCATTCCATACTTTACTTCAAAAGCATCAAGCGCAAATTGCTCTCCTATTGAATCATACGCAACGTGAGAAACATTTGGATATTTTTCAACAAACTCAGCAATTAGTTTTTCCGTAGAAGGACTTGCAAATGTTTGTGTTAACAAAACAGTTTTCTTACCACTGTTTAATTGTGACATAACGCCTGCATCAATATCACTCCAAGAGACTGCGTCACCAGAAGCTGTTGGACCTTGCGCACGATTTTGATCATACATAGACAACACAGAAGCGTGTACACGTGCATTTGCACCATACCCTGCTTTTGCAAGTTTATTATTTTCAATCTTTATAGGCCTTCCCTCACGAGTTTTTACAAGCACACTTGCAAAATCAAACCCATCTGCAATCGTAGAGGCATAATAATCTGCAACACCAGGTATAATTTGCTCTGGCTGCACTACATAAGGAATGGATTTTATAACAGGTCCTTCACAGGCAGCAAGTGATGCTGCTGCTGTAGAGAAACCTACATACTTCAAGAAGTCACGACGTGTTGTTTGAGAAGCTTCTAAGGTTTCTTTATCACCTAAAAACTCATCTGTCGGAATTTCTTCTACAAACTCATTCTGTCTTAGTGTTTCAACGAACGGACTTCCGTTAAGATCGTCGACACTTTTCCAGTATTTCTTGTTTGATGACATATAATTGATTTTATACTATTTGCACTTTGCTATGCTCAGTGACCTTGATATTATACTTTATTTAAAAAAGTGTATTATTAATAATGACACTTACCACACTCAAGACCTCCCATTTGGGCTGCCGTAAGATTCTCAACTCCATATTTCTTAGAAAGCTGTTCGTGTATTTTTTCATAATACGCGTTTCCTTCTACCTTTACATTGGTTTCACGGTGACAGTTAATACACCATCCCATAGTTAATGGTGAATATTGGTACATAATCTCCATCTCCTCTACAGGACCGTGACATGTCTGACACTCTACACCTGCAACACTTACGTGTTGTGAGTGATTAAAATAGGCAAAGTCTGGTAGATTGTGAATACGAATCCACTCTACAGGCTTTGTCTCTCCTGTATACGCTTGTGTTGCTTCATCCCAACCTACTGCTGCGTATAGTTTTTGAATTTCTTTATTGTAGTCTACACCATATTCATTAACACCCTCTGCTTGCGTCTCTGCAGCCACTTCACCAATAGATTTGTGACAATTCATACAGATATTAAGAGAAGGAATTCCAGAATGTTTACTCACTCTTGCAGAAGAGTGACAATACTTACAATCTATCGCATTTTCTCCTGCGTGAATTCTATGCGAGTAATGAATAGGCTGTACAGGAGCGTATCCTTGGTCAACACCTACTTGAGACATCCACCCATAAGCAAAGTAAGCACTTCCTAAAAGAAGGAATATCACACTAACCAATACTAAGAATTGATTTTCTACAAAGGCTTTCCAAAGTGGCTTGCGAGTTTCTTCTTCTTGAACCTCGATTCCTTGTGCTTGCGCAAATCTTTTAAGAGTATTATTTACAATGTACAATACTGCTACGAGTAACAACAAGACAAATCCTAGAATCGCAAGAATAATTTCATTAGAAACACCGCCAGGCACTGTCTCTCCGATTTCTCCTGGAGGTGGAGGCAGAGGCGCTACAACCTCAGTCTGTGTATACGCTAGAATATTACTAATATCTGCATCTGAAAGCCCCTCAAAAGCGTTCATGACTTTCTTTCCATTCTCCTCGTAGACTTTTACAGCTCTAGGATCTCCTGTGGCTATAAGTTCTTGCGAGTTTCTGATCCATTTTCCTAACCACTCGAAATCTTGTTCGTACTTTTCAACAACTCCATAAAGCGCGGGTCCTGTCATAGGCTTATATAACTTATGACAAGCAGCACAATTTGTTTTAAACAATGCTTTCCCAGCATCTGCATCCCCAGTAGAGGCGTCTATTTGAGCAAAAAGGGAAGAAGAAAAAGTGAGCAGAAATGCTGCACATAATGTGATAATTCTCGAAAATGAGTTACGGCGATTCACCTGTATCATAATTGGTATTGAATTAGCTTCAAAAATTTGGCACGATTCTTAGAATATAACTGCCGTTAATAAACTGTTAACCGAGCGCTTCAAACTGAATGCAAAAATAATACTTAGAAGTCATTTGTAAAGAATGCAAAAAGCGCTAGTTTACAATTTATAACAATTCTAAATAACAATTGATTCTGTTTTTCGTTAATTCATTTAACTTTGTCCCATAAATTATTTTTTAAAGATGAGAATACACTCTAATACTAAACTACTTACTGTCCTTGTTTTTCTGACTTTTTACGCTTTCGCGAAAGCGCAAACAGCAACAGTTCAAATTTCACAGGATAAAAAAATTCCAAAATTACTCACGCTGAAATCAAAACTCACCAAGAACAATAAACTTGCAGACAGATATAAAATACAAGTGTATTCAGGGAATTTGAGTCAAGCAGAAGTCGCTCTTAGGAAATTTAGAAATAAAGTAGGTACCTGGTCATCTTCTATAGAATATGAAACTCCCAATTACAAAGTGTGGATAGGTAATTACAGAAATAGATTGGAGGCAGACAGAGCACTAATTACCGTTAAAAAAGAATTTCCCAACGCCTTGATTTTCAAACCAGACTCCAAACGCTAGCATAAGCTAAAAACAACAAGTTATACCAAATGAAAAGACCATCTAATATAAAAGTTAGATGGTCTTTTTTTATGATAGTAATGAATGCTTTTTACTTGAGTTTTTTCTTTACTGCTACTTCTTGGTAAGCTTCTATAACATCATCAATCCTGATATCATTGTAGTTTTTGATTTGCATACCACAATCATATCCTTTGCTTACTTCTTTTACATCGTCTTTAAAACGCTTTAAAGTAGAAAGTTCACCTGTATAGACAACGACTGCGTCGCGTATGATACGGATGTTAGAGTTTCTAAAGATTTTACCGCTTGTTACCATACAACCTGCAATGGTTCCCACTTTAGAAATCTTAAAGGTTTCTCGAATCTCTGCTGTACCTGTGATTTCTTCACGCATCTCTGGAGATAGCATTCCTTCCATTGCATCTTTAAGATCATTAATCGCATCGTATATAATTGAATACATACGAATATCGATTTCTTCCTTATCTGCTACTTGTCTGGCATTTCCTGCTGGTCTTACATTAAATCCTATAATAATCGCATCTGACGCCGAAGCTAACAACACATCACTTTCTGTAATGGCTCCTACTCCTTTATGTATAATATTTACTGCAATCTCTTCTGTAGATAGTTTTTGGAAACTATCTGTAAGTGCCTCCACAGAACCATCTACATCCCCTTTAAGGATAATATTAAGCTCTTTGAAGTCTCCAAGTGCAATACGTCGTCCAATCTCGTCTAAGGTAATATGACGTTGTGTACGTACGTTTTGCTCACGTTGTAATTGTGTACGCTTAGAAGCAATATCTTTTGCTTCACGCTCATCATCCATTACATTAAACTTATCTCCCGCTTGTGGAGCTCCATCCAGACCTAATACAGATACTGGTGTAGACGGACCAGCCGCTTTAATTTTCTTACCGCGCTCATCGTGCATTGCCTTCACCTTACCAGAACATGTCCCAGCAAGAAGATAATCTCCAACACGCAATGTTCCTCCTTGTACAAGTACTGTAGATATATATCCACGTCCTTTATCAAGGAATGCCTCTACAACGGTACCAACAGCATTTTTCTCTGGATTTGCCTTAAGCTCTAATAGCTCCGCTTCTAACAATACTTTTTCAAGTAATTCTTTGACTCCTTGACCTGTCTTAGCTGAAATATCTTGGGATTGGATTTTTCCTCCCCAATCTTCTACTAATAAGTTCATAGCTGCCAATCCTTCTTTTATCTTTTCAGGATTTGAAGTAGGTAAATCTACTTTATTTATAGCGAAGATAATAGGTACACTTGCAGCTTGTGCGTGTGCGATTGCTTCTTTGGTTTGTGGCATGATATCGTCATCGGCTGCGACAACAATAACTGCAATATCTGTTACTTGAGCACCACGAGCACGCATCGCTGTAAATGCTTCGTGACCTGGTGTATCTAAAAATGCTATTTTTTGACCGTTATTCAAGGTCACTCCATAGGCACCTATGTGCTGAGTAATTCCTCCACTCTCACCTGCAATTACATTTTCATTACGCACATAATCTAGCAATGACGTTTTACCGTGATCTACGTGACCCATTACGGTTACAATAGGAGCTCTTTCTAATAAATCTTCTGGAGCATCTGCTGCCTCTAAAATAGCTTCTTCAAGGTCTGCAGTTACAAACTCTACAGTATACCCGAACTCTTCCGCTACAATAGTAAGAGTTTCAGCATCTAAGCGCTGATTCATCGTTACCATCATTCCTAAAGACATACAAGCAGATATAATACTTGTTACTGGAACATCCATCATAATGGCAACTTCACTTACTGTAACAAACTCTGTTACCTTAAGAATTTTGCTATCTAATTCTTGAGCGGCTAGTTCTCCTTCTGATTTCTGACGGTGTTGATCTCTTTTATCTCTTCGATATTTTGCACCTTTACCTTTATTGGACTTTCCTTGAAGTTTTTCAAGTGTCTCTCTAATTTGTTTTTGTACTTCTTCTTCTGTAGGCTCTACTTTGGCTGTAGTTGGCTTTCGTTTATTGGCATTACCACCACGATTACCACCGCTACTGCGATTATTACTTCCTTGACTCTGTCTAGATCCTCCAGAACCAGTGTTTCCTCCAGGTTTTGCAATACGCCTACGACGTTTTTTCTTGGCATCTTCTGCGCTTTCTTTCTTTTTCTTTTCTGGTTTTTTAAATTGAGTAAGATCAATTTTTTGCCCCGTAAAGTTAGGACCGTCTAATTTTTTATAGTCAGTCTTAAGAACCTCATCGCCTAATTTAGGTGGAGTATCATCAGCTACTTGAGCTTTAGGAGTTTCTTTCTTAATAGCTTCTTTTTTGGCAGAAGTAATTTCTTTTTTGGCAGGAGTAGTATCTTTTTCAGCAACAGATTTTTCTACTACTTTTTCTTTTGTAGGCTCTACAGGGGCAGATTCTACTTTAAGTGGTTCTACTGCTTCTATAGGAGACTCTTTGGGTTTAGTTTCGACAACTTCCTCTTTTTTAGGCTCTTCTTTTTTAACTTCTGGTTGTGCTTGTTTAGGCTTATCAAGATCTATTTTTCCTACTTGCTTCGGACCACTAAGGTTTGCTTTCGCTTTTACAACTTCAGGTTTCTTAGCTTCTTGTTTTGCTTCAATCTCTACTTCACGAGCAACACGAAGTGCCTCCTTTTCCTTAAGTTTTTCTACAGCAACTTCCTTAGAAGCCACTTTTTTATTAGCGTCTGTTTGAAACTCATCCGAAAGTACATTATAAACCTCAAGTGAGATCTTTGTAGTCGGACGTGCCTCTATATCGATATCCTTAGAATTTAGATACTCCACGGCACGATCTAGAGAAATATTGAGTTCTCTTAACACCTTATTTAATCGCATTGTTGCTGCTGCCATAAACTACTTTAATTTATTCTTTCCTTACCTCATTATTGTTGTTGCGAGGTAAGCTTTATTATTCTTCAAATTCTTCTTTGAGAATGCGCATCACGTCAAGAACAGTTTCTTCTTCTAAGTCTGTACGTCTTACCAAATCATCTACATCTTGTTCTAAAATACTTCTAGCAGTATCAAATCCAATTTTTGCAAATGCCTCAATAATCCATCCCTCGATCTCATCAGAAAATTCTGTAAGCTCTACATCTTCTTCTACACCTTCACGATATACATCAATCTCATATCCTGTCAATTGACCTGCTAGACGAATATTATGTCCTCCACGACCAATTGCTTTACTCACTTCTTCTGGCTTAAGATATACTTGAGCCGTTTTATTCTCATCATCTAGCTTTAAACTAGTAATTCTTGCTGGACTTAGTGCACGACTTATATAGAGGTTTATATTACTTGTGTAATTAATCACATCTATATTTTCATTACCGAGTTCTCTCACAATCCCGTGAATACGAGATCCTTTCATTCCAACACAAGCTCCAACAGGATCTATACGATCGTCATACGAATCTACGGCTACTTTTGCTTTTTCACCTGGAATTCGGACTACTTTTTTTATCGTAATCAAACCATCAAATACTTCTGGTATCTCTGATTCAAATAATTTCTCCAAAAATATAGGTGACGTACGTGACATAATAATTGAAGGCTTATTACCTTTTAGCTCTACGCTTTCAATAACACCTCTCACATTTTCTCCTTTTCTAAAGAAGTCTGATGGAATCTGACGATCCTTAGGGAGGATAATTTCGTTTCCTTCATCGTCAAGCAAGATAATAGCTCTATGTCTTATATGATGCACCTCTGCCGTATACAACTCACCTTCAAGCTCTTTAAATTGCTTGTAAATGTTTGTATTGTCATGTTCATGAATTTTACTTATCAAGTTCTGGCGTAATGCCAAAATAGAACGACGTCCTAAATCAATAAGCTTTACTTCTTCAGATACATCTTCACCTACTTCAAAATCTTCTTCGATTTTACGAGCATTTGTAAGTGATATTTCTGCATTATCATCTTCTACCTCTCCATCTGCTACCACAACACGGTTACGCCAGATTTCAAGATCTCCTTTATCAGGATTTATAATAATATCAAAATTATCATCACTTCCAAAACGTCTTTTTAATGTACTCCTAAAGACATCTTCTAAGATAGCCATAAGGGTTACACGATCTATTAATTTATCGTCCTTAAATTCCGAAAAAGAATCGATTAACGCTAAATTCTCCATATCAACATATTGTTAAAATTTAATCATCACTTTTGCTTCCACTATATTTCCATAGGGGATCGCTTCTGTTTTTTGAACAGTTACTTTTCCTTTACCAACAGGTTTTGGCTCTCTTGCTTTCCAAGTTAAAGTTACAGTTTCATCTGTAGCCTCTTCAAGAATTCCTTCTATTTTTAAACCTGTTGTTGTTTTTATTTCAAGAGAACGTCCTATATTTTTTTTATACTGCCTAATTTGTTGTAAAGGTGTTGTAGCTCCTACAGACATCACTTCCAAAGAAAAATCTTCTTCTCTATCTAGATTGTGCTCTACTTTTCTACTTACAGCGATACAATCTTGAACAGTAACACCTTCATCACCGTCTATTGTAACTTTGATTTCGTTATTACCTTGTATATCTAAACTTATTAAGAAAAGAGATGGATTTTCTTCCATTGCTTCTTGAATAAGTTGGGTTACTTTTTCTCTCAACATCTTTGCCTATAAAAAGAGGGGACCGCTGTCCCCTCTATACTCGTTTCTTTCAATAGTGCAAATGTAAGACAAATTATCCATTTATAAAAGCCTATCAAACTGCATATTATTTTGTAAATTGAAAACTATTACTATTTCTGGCAGAGTTACTCATTAAAACCCCATCCCTATGATCAAAAAAATACTCGTTCCAACAGATTTTTCAGAGCAAGCAGAAAATGCATTACGCGTTGCTGCCGACCTTGCTAGAAAGTATGGTAGTGAAATTAATCTATTACACATGCTCGAGCTTCCTATGCAGCTTGTAGATGGAGCTACTGGGGGTTCAAAAAGCGATCTCCCTGAAGCTATATTTTTTATGAAATTAGCACATCAGAAGTTTGAAAATATGATGAATGCTCCTTTTTTAGACGGTATTAATGTATATGAAACCGCAGAGTTTGATGGAGCTTTTGAGGGTATCATGGAGTATACTGAAAAATATCAAACTGATTTAGTTGTCATGGGGTCACATGGAGCTACGGGCCTTCAAGAATTACTTATTGGATCCAATACAGAAAAAGTAGTCCGAAACTCTAAGGTGCCTGTGCTTGTTATTAAAAGACGTCACGAAAACTTTGTTGTCAAAAAGTTTGTATATGCTACTAATTTTAAAGAAGAAAATCACACCTCCTTTAAACAAGCTTTTGAATTTGCAAAAAACAATCAGGTAAAACTACACATGCTGTATATAAATACCCCAAACAATTTCCATACAACTCATGAGATAGAAGAAAAGATGAAAGCCTTTATGGCTAAAGAACCTGAATGCACAGATTACACACTCAATATATATAATGATGAGTCTGTCGAAAAAGGGATTCTTCATTTTGCAGACACTATTGAGTCAGGGCTTGTCGGGATAGGAACTCACGGCAGGAGTGGTCTTGCTCATTTTTTAAATGGCTCCCTAAGTGAAGGGCTTGTCAATCATGCACAACGTCCTGTCATTACTTTTAAGATTTAAAAACAAGTGTTTCTTTGTATGCTTTCGCGAAAGCATACCATAACTTAACTGACACCCTTTTTGTATAAAACAAAAAAATCCTAATCATACAGATTAGGATTTTTTAATTATAGTTGGCCCACTAGGGCTCGAACCTAGACTCTTCTGGACCAAAACCAGACGTGTTGCCAGTTACACCATGGGCCACTATCTTAATAGCGGGTGCAAATTTAAACCAAACTTTTGGGTATGCAAACTTATTTTTAAAAATATTATAATATTTCTTTACGTTTAGAAAAAATTAACGCTGAAGTTGCCTGATATTCTTAACTTCGCGACATTGCAAAAAATAAAAACATGACAGAATTCAACTTTGAGAAGTGGAATAAAATAATAGGATGGAGCGTTTTTGCCATCGCATTACTTGTATATTCACTCACTGTGGAGCCTACAGCTAGTTTTTGGGATGCTGGAGAATACATCTCTACTTCATCAAAATTAGAGATCGGACATCCACCTGGAGCTCCTCTTTATCAAATTTTAGGAGCGTTTGTTTCTATTTTTGCGCCAGATAGCACCTACATCGCACTGGCTGTAAACTACCTTTCTTGCTTGACAAGTGCCTTTACCATCCTTTTTATGTTTTGGTCCATAACATTATTAATCCGTAAACTATTACAGATTAATGACGAAATAATCACAACAACAAAACAATATGCTGTTCTTGGAAGTGCAGCCATTGGTGCTCTTGCTTTTAGTTTTACAGATAGTTTTTGGTTTAATGCCGTAGAGGCTGAAGTATATGCCCCAGCTGCTTTTATTCTTTCTGTTCTCTTTTATTTAGGACTTCTGTGGGAGCGTGATATGCACAAACCACGTGGCAACAGATGGTTGATTCTTATCGCCTTTATTGTAGGGCAATCTTTTGGTATTCACTTTATGGGATTGCTTACTATTCCTGCCATCGGACTTTTATATTATTTTAAAAATACAGAAAAGGTTACAGCCAAAAATTTTATTGTTGCCCTTGTTGTAGTGGTTGCTGTACTCTTATTTATTTTTAAATTCCTATTACCTTACACATTAGCAATCTTCGGACACTTAGAAGTATTCTTCGTGAATACGATAGGACTTCCTTTTAATAGTGGTACTGTCATCGCAGCCCTATTACTCGCAGGACTTTTTTACTATGGGTTTACGCTTTCGCGAAAGCATAACAAACCTGCTTTAAATACTATTTTACTTTGTGTCCTATTTATATTTATTGGGTTTTCAAGTTGGTTAATGCTACCTATAAGAGCAAATGCCGGAACGACCATTAATGAAAACAATCCGAATAATGCGCGTGAATTATTAGCTTATTACAATCGTGAGCAATATCCAGAAACGCATCTTTTTTATGGACCTCAATTTACATCAGATTATTCAGGACTAGATCCAGACAATCCGTATGTAGACGAAAAGAAAAAATATGAAAAAGATGAGAAATCAGGAAAGTATATTGTCGTAAATGAATGGCGTAATGCAGGACAAAATCTTGACGATGCTCACAAAGCATTCTTACCACGTATGTGGAGTCCTGAGCACAATGCCAATTATATGCAATATACGGGACCTCTTAAATTTGGTATCAAAGCAGACTATGCTGGAAATCCAGAACTACAAGAAATTGTCACACAGTTTAAACTAGATTACGCACAAGGAAAAGTAGATTATGATGGATACAATGCCTTCTTAAAAAGTGAAATTGGGCAATACTATCTTGACGTAGAAAAACCATCTTTTTTTGATAATATCTCCTATATGTTTAGCTATCAATTTGGGTATATGTATTGGCGTTACTTCATGTGGAATTTTACAGGGCGTCAAAATGATATCCAAGGACAAGGAGATGACTTTAACGGAAACTGGATTAGTGGTGTAGATTGGATAGATAGTCTTGTTTTAGCACCTCAGGATAATTTACCTTCAGACGTCTTAAAAAACAAAGCTCGCAACACCTATTACTTCCTACCTTTATTATTAGGGTTGTTGGGGTTATTATTTCACGTAAGTAAAGATTGGAAAAACTTTGTCGTGCTCCTTGTTTTTTTCTTATTCACAGGTCTTGCACTCAAAGTATACCTTAATGAACGTCCTTTTGAGCCAAGAGAGCGTGACTATGCCCTTGTAGGTTCTTTTTATGTCTTTGCGATATGGATTGGTTTTGGAGCGTATGCATTATTTGATATGCTTAAAGATTTTATCAAACCTAAAGTAGCACTCCCTGTTGCTCTGGTGATTTGCTTATTTGCAGCTCCTGTTTTACTAGCGAAAGAAAACTGGGATGACCATGACCGTTCTGGACGTAAAACAGCCCTTGCTATGGCTCGAAAATATCTAGACTCGGTAGATGAAAATGCTATTTTATTTACCATCGGTGATAACGATACATTTGCGCTTTGGTACGTCCAAGAAATTGAAGGCTATCGCACAGATGTACGCGTCGTTAACACAAGTCTTATTAATACAGACTGGTATATGGATCAAATGAAACGTAAAGCGTATCAAAGCGATCCTGTGCCTAGCACACTTACGCATGAAAAATACCGTTATGGTAGTCGTGACGCCATCTTTTATGCTCCAATTAAAGAAGATGATGATATCATGCCTATAGCTACTTGGTTAAATTGGATTGCAAGTGATGATCCAAGAACACAAGAACAACTTAAAAACGGAAAACTTGTAAATACATTTCCTAGTAAAAAAATAAGAATTCCTATAAACAAAGAAACAGTTCTCAAAAATAATATCATCCCTGCAAAAGACGCAGATCAAGTCGTGCCATATATTGATATTGAACTCTCTGGAGATATTTTGTATAAAAACAGACTTCTCATGATGGATATTCTCGCCTCTAACAATTGGGAGCGTCCTATTTATTTTACAGGAGGTAGTTTTGGAGATGATGATTATTTGTGGATGAAGGATTATTTACAATTGGATGGAGTTTGTTTCAAATTGATTCCTATTAATACGCCTGTAGACCCACGTAATCCGTATGATATGGGACGTATAGATACAGATAAGTCCTATGACATTATCAAAAATTGGTACTGGGGTAATAGTGGTGATCCAGATATGTATCACGATCGTGAGACACGTTCTAACGCCATTACGTACAGAGGCAATATAGCTCGTGTTGTAGAACAACTTATCATAGAGAATCAGCCAGAAAAAGCAAAAGAGCTTATGGATCTGGCGATGGAAAAAATGCCTGTAGATATTTTTGAGTTTTACACTTTACTAGAACCTTATGTTAGCGGATATTATGAGATCGGAGAAACTCAAAAAGCACGAGATCTTTGGGAGCAATTGGCCACAAAGTACCAAGAACAACTAACGTATTTTAGCGGTCTTTCTGAAAACCAACAGTATGAATATGCAGAATCTATTATTACTAATATAGAGAAGTATAGAAGTCTTATTGATTTACTCATCATAAATCAAGATGAAGAAATGGTAGAAGAAAAAGCAAAGGAGTTCAATAATTTCTTACGCAGATTTGATTTCTTCTATGATGACGATGAAGCAGAAGATACTGAAAGTATAGAAACTTTATTAAATGGTGAAAACCTATTGAATAGCGAATCTATTCCTATTCCAACAGATTCTACAGAAAGTGATACTATACAATAAATAATATGGGTCTTTTTATCCCACTTCCTGTGCGGGTGCCTTCGTTTATAAAATGGATGCACCCGTACTGGTATGTATGGGATAAACCTTCTGAGGAAAAAGTGATCTATCTTACTTTTGATGACGGTCCCATTCCAGAAGTAACAGAATGGGTTTTAGATATTCTTAAAGAAAAACATATTAAAGCCACCTTTTTTTGTATTGGCGATAATGTCCAAAAGCATCCACATATTTTTGAGCAAATTACACGTGACGGACATCGTATAGGAAACCACACACAGCATCACCTAAAAGGATGGGAATGTCCTACAAAAACGTATATCTCCAGCACAGAACTCGCTGAAAAAACGATGACCGATGTTCTAAAAAAGACATCAGGGGATATTCCAAATTTTCCGCTTTTTAGACCTCCGTATGGAAAGATAAAAAGAAAACAGGCAAAACGGTTACGCAAAAAAGGATATGAGATTATTATGTATCGTACAGTTGCGTATGATTGGGAAGCTTCAGTTACACCAGAACAGTGTTTAAATAATGTGATAAAAAATACAAGAAGTGGTGACTTAATCGTTTTTCACGACAGTGTAAAAGCTTCAAAAAATATGAAGTATGCGTTACCTAAAGTGATCGATTACTTTTTAGAAAAAGAGTTTCTATTTAAGATATTGTAACTATCCTTATTTAGGTAGTATATTCCTGCATAATGCCTATTAAGGTATTGGCATCCTGCTCTCCACTCTGGCGCCATTTCATTTCGCCGTTTTTATAGATAATAAGTGTAGGTAATGATTTGATGCGTAGAGCCTCTGCAAGCTTGTTATTCTTATCGACATCAATTTTGATTACTTTTCCTTTGTCTCCTATGGCGGCTGCCACATCTCTGAGCACTGGATGCATAGATACAGAGTCTTCATTCCACTCGGTATAAAAATCCAATAAAACGGGAACGTTTAAGTCTATTAATTCACCAAATTTTGACATAACCTTTACGATTTAATGCGTAATGAATGGGGGAATATCCTTATCAAATATACTATTTTATCTTCACTATGCTGTTGCTGAGCCTTTTTTAAGCTCTATTACCGTAATTTCTGGCCATATCCCAACTCTTCCTGGAAATGCCAAATACCCGAAGCCTCTATTTACATTTATATATTGCCCCTTTTCTTTGTAAATCCCTGCCCAATGTTTGTATCTCCATTTTACAGGACTCCATTTAATCCACCCTGGAATCTCTATTCCAAATTGCATTCCATGTGTATGACCACTCAACGTCAAATGAAAATGGTCTTTGTGCTCAATTACTTCATTTGCCCAATGCGAGGGGTCATGGCTTAGTAAGATCTTAAAATCTTCAGATGAAATAGCTGTCATTGCCTTGTTAAGATCTCCTGCTTTTTTAAATCCTCCAGCTCCCCAATTTTCGACACCCACTAATGCAATACGTTGTCCTTCTTTTTCTATGAAACGACTGTCATTAAGAATTAAATCAAATCCTATTTCTTTTTGTATTTCTTTAAGCCGATCTAGATTGGCTTCTTTGAGTTCTTCGGTTTCCCAAGACACATAATCCCCGTAATCATGATTTCCCAGCACAGAATACTTACCATCTCTCGCTCTTAGTTTACTGAACATATCCATATAAGGCTCCATCTCTTTTGCCTCATTATTGACCATATCCCCTGTAAATAAAATGGTATCACTTGCTTGTTCGTTGATAAGATCAATTGCATAGGCTACCTTCTCTTTATTGTCAAAACTCCCACTATGAATATCACTTATCTGAGTAATACGATAGCTATCAAAAGCATCTGGCAAATCTTCAAAATGCAAGGTGTACTTTAATACTTTAAAGTTATAACGTCCTTTGACCACTCCATAAAGAATAGAGGCAAATGGTATCGCAGCTAGCCCCAATGCAATCTGACTTATAAATTTACGCCGTGATGGTAATGTATACGAAGTGTTTTTACCTGATAGTTTATAATACAATCCTTCTAAAGAACGAAAACCATCTTCTCCAAACATAACTGCTATGAGCACAATCTTAGAGACAATCATAATAATAAAAGTCACTATAAAAAACTGTGTCGTAGCAGACCACTGGCGTCTGTCACCTGTTGAAAATTGCCAAAACAACCCTCCTATAACTAATGCTGTAATAAGAAAATACAATATAATTCCTACTCGTCCTCTGACTAGAAATCGGAATGCTTGGTAGGCGTAAATATCAAGAGCAATGACTATTGCTATAAATAAAATGAAACGAATCATTATAGAAATTTTAACAAAAATAAGGCGTCTATAAAGAGCTTGCTATCTTTTTACTTTTATTTAACCAAAACAGTAGGTATTCTTAAAATTTGCGCCTCTTTTTAATCGTACAAATAGTACCTTTGTCATCACATGCTTACTATTTCAAATGTATCTTATGCTATTTCTGATCGTTTCTCCTTAAGAAACCTCAACATTGAGATTGATCAAGGAAAACACGTCGCTATTATAGGGGAGAGTGGCTGTGGCAAAACGACTTTGCTTAAGCTCATTTATGGACTTTATGATACAGATGCAGGGACTATTTTCTGGAATAACACTCCAATCACAGGGCCAAAAGATCATCTCGTTCCAGGGATGTCTTTCATAAAGTATCTCTCGCAGGACTTTGATTTAATGCCTTATATTTCGGTAGAAGAAAATATCAAAAAATTCCTGTCTCGTTTATATCCAGAAGAAAGTGAGCAACGCACCCAAGAATTATTGGAGGTTGTGGAAATGACCGCTTTCGCGAAAGCGCATGTAAAAACACTCTCTGGAGGTCAAAAACAACGAGTCGCATTAGCACAGTCTCTTGCCAACGAACCCGAAATCTTATTACTCGACGAGCCTTTTTCTCATATCGATAATTTTAGAAAAAATAAACTTCGCAGAAAACTCTTTTCATATTTAAAAAAACAACATATTACCTGTATTGTGGCTACGCACGATAGTACTGACATCCTATCCTACATGGATCAAACCATTGTCATTAAAGAAGGGAAAGTGATTGCAAATGATACGACTATAAACCTTTATAAAAACCCGCAAACACATTACATTGCCTCTCTTTTTGGAGAAGTAAATGAAGTTCCAGCATATTGGTTTGATCACACAGTTACAGACAAAAAAATGACTACTTTGATATATCCCCATCAATTAGCAGTTGTAGATCAAGGAATTTGTGTGACTGTGATAAACAGTTATTTTAGAGGCGGTTATTATTTGGTAGAAAGCACCTATAAAGACACGGTTATTTTCTTTCAATCCTCAAGAGAACTGCTTCCTGACACCCGTGTACAAATCGATTTAAAGACTATCTTGATGAACCAATAATATTTGATAGGCATCTATCAAGACGTTCCAGCCTTTCTGCTCCATGTAAGAAACTACTGTTTTTCCTTTCCCGCCACCAGGCAATCCACAATCATCAATAAGGACAATGCTATCTTTATGCAGCCTAGACTCAATGGCTTGAAATTCTTTTAAGTGATGTTCTTGACTTGCGACTTGTATAGCAGTGTCTGTTCTAGAATAGTCGTAACTATCTAGGTATAAAAAATCGACTTTATCCTTGTAATTAGCTAGAAAATGTAACGAATCATCTAGGATAACAGTAACAACCTCTTCAAGATTTTGATTTTTTACCTCTACTCTACACTCTTTTACCGCATCTTCATTGATATCTACAGAAGACAGTTTTGCATTGTTCTGAATCGCCCATTTACCAAAAACAAATGTACCTGCGCCATCTCCTCGTGTTGCAGTTAGTCCCTTTCTAGAGGTTCCTGTTTCTATAATAGTCTTTGCATTACGATCCGATAATAACTGGAGCGTTTTTGCAAAGGTGACTCTACGACGTCTAAAATTATACTTAAACGGCATAAAAGGGTATAAAGATTTATGTTTTATAAATTTAATGAAGTAGTGAATAAAGAAGCCCAAGAACACAGCGATTCCTAAACCTATTAAAAAGGTGTTGATGGTCATTTATTTCGTTAGTTAGTTGACACGAAAATACTTTAAAATATAAAATACGCATAATTTAGTGTCTATTCATTTTCAAATAAGACCCTAAAAAACACTTCACTCATTCAAATGGATACTTGGCTCATTGTATGTTTTAATTTCTTTAAGACTCATCTAACTTTGGTAAAAGTAAACAAGCAATTAGTACGTAGATTCATCATAGAAAGCATACAAATTAAAATAGAAAAATAGGTTACAAAATAGTTTGGTTGGTTTGTTGGAAAATCCGCATCTATGTTTTTAGGAGGACATGATGCGGATTTGTATTTACAGATTCCTTAATAAATGTTGGTAATGTTAAGTACGCTTTCGCGAAAGCGTACCTCATCTCCTTCCCGTTTTCCCAATAACAATTGTCCAATGGGAGATCCTATGCCAATTGCATAAAAAACTCCCGCTTCTGTTTTGATCTCTCCAACAGGGATGCTGATAAAATAATTTGCCTGACTTGTCATCACAACACTCCCTAAATGAACAGGGTCTGGAGATATGTCTGAAGAAATACGTTGAAGAATTGCCTCTAGTTTTTCTATTTCGGCGAGTTGTTTTCCTGCATTTTCTCGTTCTAACTGAAGCATGGCTCTCCCCGTTTCATGTTTATCCCCAGCCGAACTTTTGGTCTCTTCCTTTAGTGATATCGCTACATTAGCGAGTATGTTATCTACCGCGGCGCGGCGCGTTGAAAGTTGCACAACGCATCTCTCAAGTAAATGTATTTTTAATTTTTGTTTATCTATCACAAATAAATTTCTTAATTATCGAATCATCCTTCTACCAAATCCGCCAAGTCCTTCCCCACCTGACTTTGAAACCAAGTAACAGAAAATTCTTTTCTTTTTGTCCCAAAAATTACAAAAACAAAAGAATAACTACCCCCAATAATGGGTTATTTAAAAACAACAATCAATCATTCACTAAATCGGCTAAATCCTTACCCACCTGACCATAACACTATGACGGAAAGTAATTTATAAAAAAGTGCAAAAAGCTACTTTTTTAAAATTACAACCACTCCCGTAATGGGATAAAAGCAAACTAAAATCATCTGTTTGCCAAATCTGCCAAATCCCTGCCCACCTGACTGCCAATAGCGACTCCCATGCCTCCTAAGCGGACGCCGGCATGTATTCGGATAGAAATAGATTTTAGGATGGGTTTCTTTTGAGAGCCAACACCCATAATGCCACTCCATCGTCTATCAATTTCAAAAAAAGTGTTGGGTAAAATCACCTCCTTTAATAATCGTTCTAGTTCTCTTTGAACTATCTCGGTTTGTCCTAAATCTGTAGTTTCTTCGGTTTTGAAGTCTAGATTTCGTCCGCCGCCAAAAAGAATTCGGTTGTTAATATTTCTAAAATAGTAGTATCCTTTATCCAAATGAAACGTTCCTTCAATTTTTAAATCAGGGATCGGTTTTGTGATCAAGACTTGTGCTCTTGCGGGTTTTACTTCTGGAAAACCAAGTTGAGAAGCAAACCCATTAGTGGCAATCAATAATTGATGGGTTTGTAAAGAAAATGTATCGGTAATCACTTCTACGTGAGATTCTTGATCTTCAAAACGAATCACACGCACACCATTCATAATTTTAATTCCTTTACTGAGGGCAAGCTGCAATAAACCATCTATCATTTTTCCAGTATCTATTTGCCCTTCAAACGCATTATAAATATATTTCTTTTGAATCTGCTGAAAGCCAAACGTATTTTCTTTGGTACTATACACTGGGGCTCCAAAAATGGGATGTAACAATGCATTTATTTTTTCTATGTGCTGCAAACAGTGTTCATACAATGCTTCATCTTGATCTGTAAAAAGTTCATACCCGCCTAATTCTTGATAATCCAATGTACCATCTCCTAAGGTTTCTCTGAGTAATTTCAAGCCATTGATACGCTGTTTTATAAGAGCCACTACCTCTTCTTCAGAATGAGATGTCAAATCATCTAGAATTTCTGAGAGGCTTCCAAAGCAAGCAAATCCTGCATTTTTCGTACTAGCCCCTTGTGGTAACATGCCTTTTTCTAGGATGAGAATACGCGCCTTGGGAAATTTTTCGCGTAAGCGTAATGCAGCATTCAATCCTACAATACCACTTCCTACAATCGTGTAATCAATCGCAGATAGCCATGTTTGATGTTCCCAATAACTTAAACTCATATTGCTTTGGATTTACGTAAAAATAAGCATCAGCATCGATTTTAAATATACTTTCTTGGATATATCTGTCTTTTCTTTTACCCACTCGCTAACAAAAACGCGTGTTGTCTGTTAGCAATACACTTCACTTTCGTCTAAGCGACTTTAATATAGATTTATGCTTTCACAATTACTTATTTTATTTTTATGCCTAACGCCACCTTCCGATAAGGGTTCTGTAAAAATGTATAATAAGGAATACCATCCCAATGGGACACTTAAAGCAGAAGGATGGATTATTTCTGGAGAAAAAGCCAACTACTGGTATCAGTATTACGAAAACGGACAACTGGCTTCCAAAGGGCATTACAAAGGAAATCAAAAATCAAAATATTGGTATTACTATACTAAAAATGGTTCTTTAAAAAGAGAAGGTCATTATAACAAAGGAATCGCCGAGAATTGGTGGATTTTTTACGATCTTGCAACCCAAGAAAAACGTAAAACACAATACCAAAACAACAAGAAAAACGGATTTAGCCTCGTATACCAAAAAAATAAATTGGTTAGAGTCGAGAAATACATACAAGATGTTTATAAAGGAATGTGGACTAGTATTCGCAGTTTTAGACATGACAATCCTGATGTAAAGCTATATTAGATCTGCTACCTATTATGAATCCTATTATCAAAGTTATTATTCCTGCTTACAATGAGCAAGATTCTATAGGTCTGGTTATTAAAGATATTCCTGATAGCGTACACGAGGTGATTGTGGTAAGTAACGCCTCTACCGACCAAACAGATACGGTTGCAAAAAATGCTGGCGCCACTGTATTAAGAGAAAACACACCTGGCTACGGAAATGCCTGTTTAAAAGGAATGGAGTATATAGCAAATGCTTCAGACACTACTGATATTGTTGTTTTTTTAGATGGTGATTATAGTGATTATCCAGAGCAGTTATCATTGCTTATAATACCCATTATTGAAGATGATTGTGATCTGGTGATTGGGGCGAGAGATAAACGCTTTCGCGAAAGCGGTTCCATGACCGTTCCACAAATATTTGGAAATTGGCTAGCAACCTCGTTAATGCGTCTATTTTTTAATGCTCGATTTACAGATTTAGGCCCTTTCAGAGCTATAAAGTACGCTAGTTTACTCGCACTAGAAATGGAAGATAAAACCTATGGTTGGACAGTAGAAATGCAACTGAAGGTGTTAAAAAAGAAAATGAAATACACAGAAATTCCTGTAAAATACCGTAATCGTATTGGGGTTTCTAAAGTATCTGGAACTGTAAAAGGTGCTATCTTTGCAGGCATTAAAATTTTAAGTTGGATATTTAAATATAGTTTTAAATAATGGTCATAGAATTCATAATCATCACGATTTACACCATTTCATTGCTTGTTATTTTTGCATATAGCCTATCGCAACTTAATTTGTTATTTAATTATTTGCGTGCACAACATAAAAAGGATGATGCTCCAAAATTTGACCTGTCAGATCCTGCACAAGTACCCTATATTACTATACAACTTCCTGTGTACAATGAAATGTACGTCATGGAACGCCTGTTAGATAATATTGCACTTCTTGAGTATCCCGCTCATAAGTTAGAGATTCAAGTACTAGATGATAGCACTGATGAGTCTTTGCAAACCACAAAAGAACATATAGAACGATTACAAAAGACAGGACTTGACATCAAGCACGTAACACGCACCGATCGTTCTGGATTTAAAGCAGGTGCTCTTAAAGAAGGACTTGTAAATGCAAAAGGAGAGTTTATAGCAATTTTTGATGCTGATTTTCTTCCGGAACCTAACTGGTTGCAACGCACCGTTCCCTATTTTATAGATCGCAATATTGGCGTGGTACAAACCCGATGGGGACATATTAACAGAGATTATTCTTTACTGACCAAGGTACAGGCTTTTGCTCTTGATGCGCATTTTACCTTAGAGCAAGTAGGTAGAAATAGCAAAGGTCATTTTATCAATTTTAATGGTACCGCAGGTGTATGGCGCAAGCAATGTATTCTAGATGCAGGTAATTGGGAAGGCGACACACTCACCGAGGATCTGGATTTAAGTTATAGAGCCCAACTTAAAAACTGGAAATTCAAATATCTTGAAGATGTAGAAACTCCCGCTGAGTTACCGGTAGTGATTAGTGCCGCTCGCTCACAACAATTTAGATGGAATAAAGGAGGTGCAGAAAACTTCCAGAAGATGGCTTCTCGAGTTTTAAAGAGCAAGAATATGTCTACGAAAACAAAGTTTCATGGCATCTTGCATTTGTTAAATAGTACCATGTTTTTAAATGTACTTATTGTAGGGTTACTCAGCATCCCGATGCTCTACATTAAAAACGAATATGCGCATCTTAAAACGTATTTTATTGTCATGAGTTTCTTTGTTGCAAGCACCTTGATCTTTTTTGTTTGTTACTGGTTTATGTTTAAAAATATATACGGCGGAGGCTTAAAACAGTTTATACGTTATATCGGGATGTTTTTTACCTTTTTCAGTATTGCGATGGGCTTCTCATTACATAACTCTATTGCTGTGATCGAGGGACATATAGGAAAACGAAGTGATTTTGTACGTACTCCAAAATTTAATATCAACACACTAAAAGATAGTTGGAAAGGCAACAAATACCTCAAAAAAAACATCTCTCTTCACGTGATCTTGGAAGGAATCTTGATGCTGTATTTTGCTTTTGGAATGTATAGCGCCTTTGTTGTAGGAGATCAAGGTGGTGATTTTGGGCTGTTCCCATTTCACTTGATGCTTTTTATAGGTTTTGGCTTTGTTTTCTTTAAATCATTAACTTCCAAAGTGTGATCACCCAGATTTGGAAATATCATAAACTGCCCCTACTTTTTGCTTTATTCTCGCTCGCTTTTTACTGGGCATTTGCGTATGATCTCGTTCGATCTGATTTTACAAAATTACTGACCCTTTACACAGCGCTTTTTTTCTTTTTCTATAAAATAGTCCAATTAGGCAAAACTGACTTCTGGCTACTCGCGTTTATAGCATTTGTATTCAGGCTCGTTTTTATTCCTGCCATTCCCAATCTATCGCAGGATTTTTACCGCTTTATATGGGATGGAAGACTGCTTTTAGAAGGATTCAATCCCTACTTAACCACGCCTTTAAGTTATGTAGAAAGTGGCGCGATGGATGTGATTGCACAAGCAGACCAACTCTATGCAGGGATGGGAGCACTCAACGGGAGTCATTATACCAACTACCCACCTATCAATCAACTGTGTTTTGCTATTGCAGGATTCTTTTCTAATGATAGCATTTCAGATGCGACAATGATACTTAGAATTCTCATTCTGATGGCAGATATGGGAATAATTATCCTAGGTAAAAAATTGCTCGAAAGAATGGGAATGCCTATCCACGCTATTTTTTGGTATGCGCTCAACCCGTTTATTATCATAGAGATGACGGGTAATCTTCATTTTGAATCGGTGATGCTCTTTTTTGTCGTGTGGTCACTCTACTTGCTTCATCAAGGCAAATGGGTTTGGAGCGCTGTTCTATTGGCACTTTCTATATCTATAAAATTGTTACCCTTATTATTCTTGCCGCTACTTTTTCAATTTTTGCTTTCGCGAAATAACCCTCCGAATCAAAACCTATTTCTTTCATGGAAAGGATGGAAAAACGCTGCCTTATATTATCTCGTTGTTTTAGGAACAGTAGCCCTCACATTTGCTCCATTTCTCAATGGTGCTTTCGCTGAAAACTTCGGCGCGTCTATTGCGCTTTGGTTTAAAACCTTTGAGTTTAATGCAAGCATCTATTACATCATCAGGTGGTATGGATATCAAACTATAGGTTGGAATATTATAGGTGATGTGGGGCCTCTATTACCTCGTTATGTTGTGGGATTCTTGTTGCTCTTAGCGTTCTTTCGGAAAAACAAAACGTTGAAAGCGACGATCACGGCGATATTGCTGGGGATTTCGTTTTACTTTTTATTATCTACCACGGTACATCCTTGGTATGTTGCCACTCCGCTTATTCTATGTGTGTTTACAAAGTACCGATTTCCATTGGTATGGAGTTTTACGATTATATTAAGCTACTCAGCCTACGGTCCAGATGGTTTTAAAGAAAACTTAGGATTGGTTGCCGTAGAATACTTGATTGTTTTGAGCGTATTTCTTTGGGAGGTTTTTAGGAAGAGTGAGAAGGCTATTCTCGTTTAGTCAACTTATACACATACCCCGCCTTCCGATCTTTATACTCTAATCCTTCATAGTTCAAATTGATAAAATAAGGCTCGTTATATTTAAATTTAGACATCTGCTCATCATTTTCTATACTTTCTTCACATTCCTGACAATCAATAATATAAAATATATCCCCTTCTTTTAAATCGCTTAAATCTTCAATAACAAGAATCTTTTCACCTCTAGCCCAGACCATTTCTGGTGATGTATTTTTATACGCATAGATAGGTGTTGTTTTATCAATACCTACCTCTTTAAAAAAACCATCAAAACCAAAATGATCTTTACTTACTTCCTTATTTTTAATATGTAACGGTCCTAATCCAAAAACAAGAGCGACAAGCCCAACCATAAGCAACACTATAACACCCTCTATTGATTTCTGATATAATTTCTTGAGTAATAAGATTCCTATCACAGTAAGTAACCCTGCAAACACATAACTAACCATAGGAACTTCGATAGATGTTTCTATGACTAAAAGATAGATAGCAGAAGCTGCAGCGCCTATAAAAGCAAGTCCTATCACCCCAAAAGCAATATACACAGGAATGGTTTCTCGTTTATCTTTTAACTCCTTAAACCGCCGTACCAAATACTCTATATAAAATCCTGTATTCATCGCTAGCGGAATTAACACTGGCATTAGATACCTAGATTTTTTCTCTGGAATTACGGAAAGTAATACCACCACCAATAGCGTCCATAACAGTGTAAACTGATATACTTTCAGGTTAGAAACACGTGTTTTTAAATACGGGTACAATAAGCCTATAAAAGCAGGAATCGTCCACAAGCCACTTTGAGTAAAGAAACTCCAGTAATAGTAAATAGGACGTACATTATAACTGGTCCAATTTCCTGTTTCTTTGGACGTAATGGTTGCAAATGCCTCTGGATCCGCATAGCGGACATAGAGATACCAACTAAATCCTAGTACAAGCCCCAACACCAGAATTCCTGAGAGCTGAATCCATTTTTTGGTCGTATTTGATTTCCGAAATATGATTCCATACGAAATTAAAAACGGTAAGAGCAGTGCATATACAGACACAGGACCTTTACTGAGCACGGAACAACTTATTCCTAAAACAGCTAATAGTATATATTTCCAATCAGTTTCTGCTGTTCTAAAAACCTGTACAATCCCATAAATCCCTACGAGCATAAACGTATGGGCATACATATCCCAAGGGGCTTCAAAAATGATAAGAATAACGTATAGCGAAGTGATCCCGATCAAACCATTGTAAAAACTGTGGGATTTATCTAGCGTAAGCTTTCGCGAAAGCGTATACAACATACTTCCCAATAACATAATCATGAGTACGGCAGGGAATCGTAATCCCCAAACACTTTTAATCCCAAACACCATCGCCGAAAGCGCTGTTAACCAAGTAGGCAAAGGTGGTTTTTGATACCGTGCTTCTCCATTCATGGTCGTGAGGATCCAATTACCGTCGGTGAGCATTTCACGGGCAGTAATAAAATTACGAGCTTCCATGATCGTGACTTCCATTACCCCTAAAAATGGTAATAGTAAGACCACCACCAAAAGGATGATGGTAAGAATAGGTCGTTTTTTAACTAGCGTTATCACGTTTTTTTCTGTATAACATAATGTTACGTGTATAAATAATCGCACCCATCACATTGGAGATAATTAATACAATATCTTGTCTAAAGATAAAATAAGTAAGTGTCATGAGACCCCCTATAAGACTAATAATCCAAAAACCTAAAGGAAGGATGGCTTCTTTCTTTTTTTCAGCATAGAGCCATTGGTACACAAAGCGCAAGGTAAAGGTAACTTGTGCAATAATTCCTAAGATCAATAACCACTGTGCGATATCAGGATTATTGAATAAATTTTTGATATCATAATCCCCATTATTATATCCATACACAATAATGAAAATCGGGATTAAGAAAAATAACAGTCTACTCCATTTAGGAATTTTAGACCATTGATCTTGTATTTGCAGATTACGTATGTAGATAAAATACGTCAATACCTGTCCTAGCATTAGTGGAAAGTCAAGTCGCAAATACCCATAAATAAATAATAAAAAAGAACCTGAAAGACTCAACCACCAAAAGAAAAGTGGCGTAACTGATTTTTTTTGTTTTTCAGAAAGAATCCATTGCGTATACATCCTACCTCCAAAAAGGAGTTGGGCAATAATAGCAAGGAAGGAAAACTTATCCACGGCTTGTTTTCTCTACAATGTAATTGATATACTTTTTCTTCATCCAGAGATAGGCAAAACAGTCCATCAAAGGTCCTAGTAACCGATTCCATAAACCAAATTTTGCCTCTCCCGCAATACGCGGAAAATGACGCACAGGCACTTGTTTTATTTTTCCGTTTTGAAGTAAAATCATCGCAGGTAAAAAACGATGTAATCCTCTAAACATAGGAATGCGTTTTGCATAGTCTGCCTTTATTATTTTGAGAGGGCATCCCGTGTCATCCATCCCATCGTGGGTAAACGCACGACGAATGCCGTTGGCGATTTTAGAAGACATGTTTTTTACAAAACTATCTTTACGATCGGCTCGTACGCCAGTCACTAAGGCGCAGTCATCCATCTCACCCAATAATTTATTAAAATCTTCTGGCGTAGTCTGGAGATCGGCATCTATGTATCCGACAAGTTCTGTATCGGTGTAATCAAATCCTGCTTTGATCGCAGCACTTAGTCCTGCATTTTTTGCAAAAGAGATATATGTAAAACGGTTGTCTCGAGAACAAATTTCTTCTATGAGTTCTTGACTATTGTCTTTGGAACCATCATTTACAAATAATACCTTGCACGATACCGTAGCCATTTCAAAATACGTAAGAAATTCTTTCTCTACACGCTGAAGGTTATCTTCTTCGTTATAAACGGGAACTACAATAGTAAGTCGATACGACATAAAATACGGTTAGATACTCGCAAGATACTTTTTTCTAAAAAACTTAGATGGGTTCTAAACCATTTTTAGATTAATGACTTCTTGCTTTGTAAGGTGACGCCAGTTACCTCGAGGTAAATCTTTTTTGGTAAGACCTGCAATCATAACGCAATCTATTCGAACTACTTCATAATTTAAGTGTTCAAAAATAGTACGGATCACACTATTACCTGTATGCTTTATTTTGATTCCTACTTCTTTTTTAGGAGCTCCATCTACAAAGCTGATCTCTTCTATACTTATATTTTTACCTTCTATAGTAAGTCCTTCATTGATACGTTCCATATCTGCTGCCTTTATATTTTTAGACAACTCGACATGATATAGTTTGGTAACCCCAGCTTTTGAATTTGTAAAACGCTGATGTACCTCATCGTCATTTGTAAATAAAAGTAATCCTGTAGCATTACGACCTAGTCTTCCTATAGGCTTAATATGAGATGATGTTGCGTTTGCAACAAGATCCATTACCGTGTTTCCTTTCTCATTACTCGTCGTGGTTGCAAATCCTTTAGGTTTATTCAATAATACATACGCCTTTGCCTCTGGATTAATCCGACGACCATCAAAGCGTACATCATCTCCAAGCTGTACTTTATGACCCATCTCATTGACCACCTTGCCATTCACCGTAACATTTCCTATAGAAATATACATATCTGCTTCTCGACGCGAGCATATCCCTGAATTTGCGATGTATTTATTTAAGCGTATCGTACCATCATCCTTTCTTGGAGGATTTGGTTTTGCTTTTACCTTTGGATCTTTTTCCTGCTTACTTTTTGCATTAGATCGCATGTCTTTCTTTCCTACCTCTGCTCTACTCTTTGGTTTTGGTTTCGGTTTTCCTTTCCCTCTTCTAGGTGCATCTTTACTCATGGTCTTCATATTTGGGTACAAAGGTAGGTTTAAACTACGAAATACAAACAAATAAAAACCTGCGATCCTATTCTATGGCATATCTCTTGATGCTATGTAGAAATTAAACGGAAAAACTTACCTCACGGTATACGAGTTTAATACAGACATACTAGCCACATCTTATTATTTACAATAAATAGCTACCAACCAAATGTAGATTTTTATTCAAATAATTAATTTTAAAACCATCAGTTATGTCAAAACGAACAGCACCCGAAGTTAATGCAGGATCTATGGCAGATATTGCCTTTTTACTGCTTATTTTTTTCTTAGTGACTACCACCATTGATAAGGATAAAGGAATTGCTAGATTTCTTCCAATAGAAAAAAATCCAGAACCGCTACCTATTAAAGAAAAAAACATCTTACCTATTATCATCAATGAGCAAGGTGCCTTTTTTGTCAAAGAAAAAGTAACGCCCATCCAAGAAATCTCAGCCATAGCACTTGACTTTATAGATAACGGAGGCGCTACCACTAGCGAACTTTATTGTAGTTATTGTCAAGGAGATCGAAACCCCGCATCTTCAGATCATCCAGAAAAAGCTGTGATTGCTATTCATGCACACAGAAAATCTGCGTATAAAAATTACGTAGCACTACAAAATGAGTTAGCCAAAGCCTATAACACTTTACGCAATCGTGAGTCACAACGTTTATTTGGATATTCCTTTACAACCATTAACCAAGAAGTCCAAGAAGGACGTTATAAAGGAGACGTTGAAAAGGTAAAAGCACAATTAAAACAAATCAGAGAATTATATCCGCTCCTGATTACAGATGCTGAGACGAAAAATCAAAAATTTTAGCCATTAGTCGGTAGTCGTTAACTTTTAGACCGTAGCTAGTTTGTATATAATTTTAGCGAAAATCTCTCCTCCGTCTATATCTCTTTCCTCGATATAGCTACCTCCTACTTCGGCAAGCTCAGCAGAGGTCTCGGAGAGGTGAGGAGCTTTTAATTTTAACTCAATTTATTGCTTTGAGTTTGTTTTCAGTTTCAAAATAGAGTATTGCTCTATTTTAGAGTACTACTCTATTTTGAACCTATCCAAGCCTCAAGAACTTTATCCATAACAGTTGCTTCTTTCTTTGGGAGAAGGTTAGGATGAGGGACTCAACTTAACCGTACGCTGCCGTTCCCTATTCACACTCAATTGCGTCACATCTGGACGTGAATAATGCCCTACCACATCAAAATTTTGTCGTTCTTCATACACTCGATTAAAATCAATGGTATGGTAGATATTTCCTTCGGTTTCAATATCTGGATGCACAATAAATTCTCCATCAGGTCCTGCGATGCAAGAGCCACCATTTGATAATAATTCTGGAGCATTTTTTACCAACTCGTCGTAATGTGGGGTGTCTTTTGGAAAATCTGACACCTTCATCCGACTAGATACTGAAATTACAAAAGAACGGGATTCTCTAGCAATAAATCGGGTGATATCTTTGGTGTTATGATCACTTCCTGGCCAAACAGCAACGTGTAAATTTTCGCCCTGTCCGTACAACGCAGCGCGAGGCAAAGGCATCCAGTTTTCCCAACAATTTAGTCCGCCGATGGTAAACTGTTTCAAGGAATGTACTTGCAATCCATGTCCGTCGCCAGGCGACCATGTCAATCGCTCATCGTAGGTAGGTTGTAGCTTTCGGTGTACGGATTGTATCGATCCCTCTTGATTGATGTACACGAGAGAGGCATACAAACTATGACCACCTCTATCTTGTGGACGCTCAATAATCCCTAGATAAATGGCGATGTTATGCTTTCGCGAAAGCGTACACACCTCCTCTAAATCTCCTGCATCAATATCAACACAATTACGAGCGTAATGTGCGTGCAATTCTTTGACAACCGTTTTATTCCACTCCGCACCGCCTGTCAGCGCTAACCAATAGGGATATCCAGGCAATAGTCCTTCGCCAAATACAATCAACTCCGCACCTTCTTGAGCAGCTTCGGTAATCGCTTGTTTAATCTTTGTGAGTGTTGCTTCTTTATTAAGCCAAACGGGCGCAATCTGTGCCATGGCAATCTTAAGATGATTTTCGGGTAGCGTCATTGATATGAATTTGGTTTAAAAATACAAAATTGATCCTCGGTGTAGGGAATGTTCGCTTGCGCGAAAAACGTTAAACTTTTCAATCCACCTCTAATAATTAGAAATATTCCATATTTTTGGATTAAATCCTATTTATGAATTTCGACCGAATCAAAGAAAAGCTCAACATCCTTGCTGATGCTGCCAAATATGATGTTTCCTGCTCCTCCAGCGGAAGCAAACGTGCCAATAAAAACAAGGGATTGGGCGATAGTAGCGGGATGGGCATTTGTCATAGCTATACAGAAGATGGTCGATGTGTCTCTTTGTTAAAAATATTACTGACCAATCATTGCATATTTGACTGTGCGTATTGCGTGACGCGCAAAAGTAACGACATTAAAAGAGCTGCTTTTAAAGTGCAGGAAGTAGTGGATTTAACTATTAATTTTTATCGTAGAAATTATATTGAAGGGCTCTTCTTGAGCAGTGGGATTTTTAAAAATGCCGATTACACCATGGAACGACTCATTGCTGTCGCCAAAAAACTGCGAGAGGAAGAAAATTTTAATGGTTATATTCATCTTAAATCAATTCCAGGCGCGAGTGATGAGTTAATGCGAGAAGCAGGACTCTATGCCGATAGACTTTCCGTCAATATTGAGATTCCCTCAGCTTCCGGGCTTAAACTCTTGGCGCCTGATAAAAATCGTGAAGATTTCTTAAAACCTATGCGTAAGGTGAAAAATGAAATCATTCAGTACAAAAGCGAAAAGAAGATCATTAAAAGCACACCTATCTATGCGCCTGCAGGTCAAAGCACGCAAATGATTATTGGCGCTACTGGAGAAACTGACGCGCAAATTATGTACACCAGTGCTTATTTTTACAAAGAGTTTCAAATGAAACGGGTGTATTATTCTGGTTATATCCCGATTAGTTACGATAAGCGTTTGCCTTCTATTGGTACTGAAGTCCCTATGTTACGTGAGAATAGATTATATCAAGCCGATTGGTTGCTTCGATTTTATGGGTTTGATGTGCGCGAATTACTTACTAAAGAACATCCCAATCTTGATGCAGATGTAGATCCAAAATTAGGTTGGGCGCTCCGAAATCTCGACAAATTTCCTGTCAACATCAATACCGCAGATCGTAATACACTAGCACGTATTCCTGGTGTAGGGATGCGGTCTGTACACAAAATCATACATGCGAGAAGATACCGAAATCTCAACTGGGAACATCTTAAAAATATTGGTATTGCTATGAATAGAGCTAAGTATTTTATTACGTGTGACTCTAAAGATTTTGAAACAAAAGACAGAACACCTGGTCAACTTAAAAGTATGATTATGCAAGAGAGCGCTAGTAAATTCAGGAAGGCATATAGTTCGCAACTCAACCTTTTTGATTCCAATGCTTTACCGACCCTATAAGCGATGGCAATCTATAGATATGATAGTAGTTTTGAAGGATTTCTTAGCTGTATTTTTGACTTTTATGAGCAAAAGCCCAACACGCTTTCTATTGTGCCTCAACATCATAACGCTTTATCTTTTTTTGATACCTCAGAAGATGTGATCACTGATCCTGAAAAAGCACAACGGGTTTGGAAAGGATTAAAACAAAAAGGAGGTAGCGAAACGACAACCGCTATTCATCGTGCGTTCCTGAGTGAAATAGAAGGGATTGAAGACATATTGTTATCATACATCATAAAATGCTTTAAGGAAGGGTTGTCAATAAAAAATTATGCAGATTCTGATGTGTTACGCATCAGTAAAGTGGTCAAAATGGTAGGGAGAGAAAAACATCGGATGGATGCTTTTGTGCGCTTTCGCGAAACGAAGGATGGCATCTACTTTGCAACTATCGCTCCTGATTTTAATGTATTACCACTAAATTCAACCCATTTTAAAAAACGATACGCAGATCAAAAATGGCTGATTTATGACCTCAAGCGGAAGTATGGCATCTACTATGACCTCCATACGGTAGAAACTATCGAATTACAACTATCTTCAGATATCAACACCACTTCTCAAGCATCCTTATACTTCACTCAAGAAGAATTACAATATGAAGAATTATGGCAAAACTATTTTAATAGTACCAACATTGCTTCAAGAAAAAATATGAGATTACACGTACAACACGTTCCGAAACGCTATTGGAAGTATTTAAGTGAAAAAAAGCCTTCTTGAGTTGATCTGAATTACATTCTAAAAGGCACAAACCGAAGCCACTCACTAGGCTCTATCAAAACAATACAAAATACGCCTGCTACAATAATAAACTTTAAGATATTATGGAGTAATAAATAATGAAGCTTTTCTTGCGATTTCCATAAAGCTCCTAAGAAAAAGAGTAAGGCAACTACACTCGCATAGAAGTACACATACATATATCCTATTTCAAAATGATTGATTAAATAATATATAGGTATAATCGTAAAACCTGCAAGTGCTGTAAGCATCCATTTTGAAGTGCGTTCGCCAAACACAACTGGGATGGTATGATATCCTTGTACTAAATCTCCTTTTAGATTTTCTAAGTCTTTGGTAAGCTCTCGCATAGCAATGACTAAAAACAAAAAACTCGCGTGTACGAAGATGACAGTATCAAGGTTTTTATAATATAGAAAGATCGCAAAGAAAGGAGTAATCGCTAGAAGTGCCGCTGTCAAATTTCCTATAAAAGGGTATTTTTTAAGCTTGTGAGAATAAATCCAAATTCCAAATATATACCCCGCAAAAAAGACCACGGCTCTAAAAGACACATAACTCGCAAAAATGACTGCTAGAAAGTTGAGGATAAAGTAAAATGACAGTTTTGTGTTTTGACTTACAAGCCTGTCTAATTGTGTTTTTCGAGGTCTATTGATGAGGTCTTTTTCGGAGTCATAGAAATTATTAATGATATATCCACCTGCAATGGTTGCTGCAGAAGCGAGTACCAACATTAACAAACTAACATCAAATAAAATACCTCTAAGAGAGGTGTCGGGTGCGATAATAAAAATAGCCGTTAGATATTGTGCCAATAAAATCACGAGTATATTGTATCCCCTCACGACTGAGAACAAGCTAAACATCTTAAGAATTAGATGTTTATTTTTTCGCGAAAGCGTACCCATAAAATGTAATTGAAAATCTAAAAGTTATAGACTACTTCTAGTTTGTGTCCAACTAAAGCCTTTTTTGCTTTATCAATATCTTCAGTAAATCCTAAGATATAACCGCCGCCACCTGAACCACAAAGCTTAAGGTAATAATCATTACTTTCTATCCCTTGCTTCCAAAGAGTATGAAACGCTTTTGGAATCATAGGTTTGAAGTTGCTTAACACTACTTTAGAAAGCTGCTTTACGTTGCCAAACAATGATTTTACATCGCCTTTTAAGAAATCGTCTACACACGCATCTGTATGCTTTACAAACTGATCTTTAAGCATATTTCTAAATCCTTCTTGCTTCATACTTTCCATGAAGATATTGACCATAGGTGCTGTTTCTCCAACAATCCCACTATCTAAAAGAAACACCGCGCCTTTGCCTTGTTGCTCTTGTGATGGAATTCCCGCAGGCTCAATATGATCCTTACTGTTAATAAGGATAGGTAAACTCAAATAACTATTTAAAGGATCAAGCCCAGAAGATTTGCCGTGGAAAAAAGATTCCATCGCGCCAAAAATAGTTTTAAGCTTTAATAATTTTTCTCTTGTTAAGTTTTCTAGTACCGTGATTTTCTCGGTCGCATACTTATCATAGATTGCGGCTACTAATGCGCCACTACTTCCCACTCCGTATCCTTGAGGAATACTAGAATCAAAGTACATTCCTTTTTCTAGATCTTGAGAAAGTCGCTCCATATCAAAATGCACAGATACATCTTCAGACTGAGAAAGTACAGATAGATGATCTGCAAACTTCTTCAGCTTCGCATTAGAATCTACGGCTTCTGGTGATGTATGATCATCCGTCTTTAAAGCTCCGTTGTAAAAGTTGTAAGGGATAGAGAGTCCTTTTGAGTCTTTG
>ERZ651776.166-NODE-166-length-98035-cov-4.352467_pt1 | contig 98035 bp, 81 predicted proteins | sample MGYA00514761_ERZ651776 | MGnify/ENA metagenome assembly ERZ651776 | reverse complement strand
CTGGTAAAATTAAATCAATATCGGAAAAAAAATGTTCTTGTTGCGACAAACTAAACAACATTATTTTTTAGTATGAAAAGTAAATTACCTATTCTTCTTTTTATATTGGTTTTGACCATAAGTTCTTGTGTGCATACAGATCCAAATAAAAAAGTAGAAACAGAAATTCAAAATGAAAATCTGGTAAGCGAAAAAAATATAAACAATACCTATCCCTATAAAGGAGAAGTGTATGTTCCTATTTATTCTAATATCTACAGTAAAAATAGAGACACACAATTGCTTTTGACTGCGACTTTAAGTATTCGTAACACCAGTAAAAAAGATTCGTTATTTATAAATGTTATAGATTATTATAACACAGAAGGAAATTTAGTTAGAAATTACATCAACGCTCCTATCTTTCTGAAACCTTTAGAAACCATAGACTATGTGATTGATGAAGATGACACAGAAGGTGGTAGTGGTGCTAATTTTTTAATTGATTGGGGTGCCAAAAATAATGCAAATCCTGTTTTTCAAGCGGTTATGGTAGGAATGATAGGACAACATGCTTTTTCTTTCACAACAGACGGTACTATCGTCGAATAAACAAATTATAATGAGTGATCCATTAAATATTAATGCAAAACCAACCTTACTATGTATTCCAGATATTAGTGGGTTTACTAAATTCATGAGTGATACCGATTATGAATTGAGTGCCGTTGTTATCCCTTCACTTTTAAATAGAATTATTTATGCAAATACACTTCATCTTCAAGTTTCAGAAATAGAAGGAGATGCTGTGTTTTTTTACAAAACGGGATCCCTTCCTAGTTTTAAAGATCTTATACTACAATGTAGAAAGTTTTATACTGAGTTTTATGAAGAAATTAAACGCCTTAAAATTCAGTATAAAGATCATGAGCACGTTCAGAAAATACCAGATATCTTAGGATTAAAAATTGTAGTACACTACGGAAAAGAAATTGGATCTGTTCAAATTGGGAAAAACATAAAATTACTCGGAGAAGATGTGATTACTGCACATCGTTTACTCAAAAATGATATCTCACAAGATGAATATCTATTGCTCTCAAAAGATATTATGGATCAATATGATGAAAATACTTTAGAGCGTAATTTTGGTTGGGGCGAGTTAAAAGATGGAGATGGTAAATACAAACATATAGGCATTGTAAATTACAGTTACATCGATCTTCAACCCCTCATAGACTAAAACGTTTTATAGCATCTTTTTTTGTACATTTAAATCAAAATTACACGTATTTAAAGTAATATTATTTTATAGGCTTTCAAGGAATAGAATGACCTAGAAGTTTATATTGAGCTTGTCAAAATACGAAAGCGTATACCATCACTATAAAATCACATATAGCCATGCGACTATACCCATACTTTTTCTTTGTAGCTTTATTAAGTGTTGTATCCTGTAAAACAGAAACCACCAAAAAAGAACCTACAACACCCGTCACCTCAAAAGAAAATGTATCAGAAGCTGCTCTAAAAAGTTCGCTAACCCTGTATGCCTCTTTTGACAATGGCATTAACGCTGATTTTGCTTTGGGAGATTCCCAATTATATTCTGTCCCTAACAGAAGAGCTAGAGACTCTGCGCAAGTAGGATTACATAAATCTGGCGTAGCCATCTCAAAAGAAGAAGGACGCTATGGAGATGCTCTTTTATTTACAGAAGACAGCAAAGGCTATATCTACTACCCTAGTAAAAATAATATTGCCTATAACCTAACAAATTGGAATGGCGCTATTTCATTTTGGTTAAGCCTTGATCCCACTACAGATCTTGATCCTGGCTATTGTGATCCGATTCAAATCACAGACGTTAGTTATAATGACGCTGCTATTTGGGTAGATTTTACAAAAGAAAACCCAAGAGATTTTAGACTCGGTGTGATTGGAGATCGTACGAGTTGGAATCCAACTCCAGAAGGCGCCGATAATGAAAATCCTATTTTTAATGAGCAATTAATACCTGTATCCAATCCACCTTTTGTAAAAGGAACTTGGACTCATATTCTTATTAACTATACAGGTTTAAATACTGATCAAGGGAAAGCTGCTTTGTATATGAATGGCGAACTAAAAGGTATAAGAAAAGAGATCAAAGATCCATTTACTTGGGAATTAGACAACTCAAATATCTATCTAGGACTCGGCTATATCGGACTTATGGATGAACTTTCTGTCTATGACAAACACCTTTCACAAGAAGAAATCACCACCTTATATACATTAGAAAAAGGCGTCCATCAACTATTAGATTAATGTTTTATACGCTTTCGCGAAACTGCCTGCCAGCTAGGCAGAAGCGTATACAGCCACCATCACGATTTAAATCATACATAACCATGCGATTATACTCACGCTTTCTCTTCATCACCTTTTTAAGTGTTCTATCCTGTAAAACCGAACCCACAAAAACAGCCGAACAAGAGCGTTGGGATTCACACGTTGAGAACACCACGATTATCAGAGATGATTTTGGAGTTCCACATATCTATGGAAAAACAGACGCCGATGCTGTTTTTGGATTACTCTACGCACAAAGTGAAGACGATTTTAATCGTGTAGAACAAAATTATATTTGGGCGACCGGTCGTCTTGCCGAAGTAGAAGGCGAAGATGCCATCTATAGTGATGTGCGCGCACGTTTATTTATGACACAAGAAGAAGCGATTGCTAATTATGAGAGTAGCCCAGAATGGCTTAAAAAACTATGTATTGCTTTTGCAGATGGGATTAATTATTATCTAAAAACACATCCAGAAGTTACCCCTAGATTATTAACCCATTTTGAACCGTGGATGCCTATGTATTTTAGTGAAGGCTCTATAGGTGGTGATATAGAACGTGTCTCTGCTAGAAAATTAAAAGCGATGTATGAAGAAGGGATGGAAATTCCACACACACAGGAAGTCGCCATGCAATTTGAACAGGAAATGCAAGAACCACAAGGCTCTAACGGAATTGCGATCTCTGGAGACCTTACCGCTTCTGGAAATCCGTTATTGCTGATTAATCCGCATACGTCTTTTTATTTCAGAGGCGAAGTTCACGTCGTAAGTGAAGAAGGATTAAATGCCTATGGTGCTGTTACTTGGGGACAATTTTTTGTGTACCAAGGATTTAATGAAAAAACAGGTTGGATGCATACGTCCACCTATACAGATGTGATTGATGAGTTTGTAGAAACCATTGAAAAAGATCCTAATGGAAATCTTGTATATAGATATGGAGATCAGACAAAACCTGTGACACAGTATGAGATGACCATCCGCTATAAGGATGGAGATAGCATCAAAGAAAAAACACTTCCCGCCTATCGTACACATCACGGACCTATTACTCATCTTAAGGACGGTAAATGGGTGGCTTCTGCCCTTATGTGGGAACCTGTAAAAGCACTAGAACAATCCTACATTCGCACAAAACAAGAGGGTTACAAAGGCTTTAGAGAGATGATGGATATCCGCACCAACTCTTCAAACAATACGGTATATGCAGATGCAGAAGGGAATATCGCCTATTTCCATGGGAATTATATTCCGATACGCGACCCGTCTATTGATTATACACAGCCTGTAGATGGAAGTGATCCAAATACAGACTGGCAAGGATTGCATCCTGTAGACGAAACGATTATGCTTTTAAATCCTCAAAATGGATGGTTACAAAATTGTAATTCCACGCCTTTTACAGCCGCATTAGAATTCAGTCCAAAAAAAGAAGACTATCCTAATTATATGTCAATTGACAGAGAGAATTTTAGAGGTGTACACGCGATCGATCTTTTGAAGAAGGGAGAAAACTATACCTTAGATAGCCTTATCGCTTTAGGATATGATTCCTATTTACCCGCTTTTGAGGCCTTAATTCCTGGGCTTGTCGAAGCTTATGATAAAATAGATCGTACGAAGGAAACAGGCGCTGTTATAGAAAAGCTCAGAAACTGGGATTATAGAACATCTACAACGTCGATGGCGATGACGCTTGCTCATTACTATGGAACGGAATATTTAAAAAACGGGAAGCGTCCTGATGAATCATTAACACCTATGCAACTCCTTACCTACTTTGGTAGTGAATCTCCATTAGAAGAGCGGATGGAAATCTTTAAAACTGTCATAGACCGTTTAGAAACTGATTTTGGAACAGCATTGATCGCTTGGGGAGACGTGAATCGTTTTCAGCGTATTAATGGAGACATTAGACAACCTTTTAATGATGACCTTCCAAGTACGCCCGTAGGTCTTGCTTCTGGTCGTTGGGGAGCCTTGGCTGCTTATGGGGAACGTTATACCAATAACACAAAGAAGATCTATGGAACTCGTGGGAATAGCTTTGTGGCTGTTGTGGAGTTTGGTGATACTGTAAAAGCAAAAACAAGTCTAGCGGGTGGACAAAGTGGTGATCCAGATTCCCCTCATTTTGACGATCAAATAAAACCGTATGTAAACGGTGAGTTTAAAGAGGTCGCTTTTTATAAAGAAGATGTTTTAAAACGAGCTGAGAAGACGTATCATCCGGGACAAGAGCACTAAAATATGAAACTATTGAACGCTTTGGGGTTTCAGGTTTGAAGCAGTTAAATTTTAAACACCTCACATTATACAACATAAAGGAGTTGATGGTTAGAATTAATACGCTACTTCAACTAAGCTCAGCACAGCTTTCGCGAAAGCGCAATTCACAACAAAGCCGTAGCGTTCGTTTTTTATGAACTCTTAGAGTCTTTCCTCCTAGTTTATAAAACAATTACCCGCCGCGTTTAATTAAAGAAAAATGCCCCGTGTAGGTACGTCCATCTGCAAATTTGATGAGATACCAATAATCATTAGAAGGCATGATATCTCCTTGATATACTCCATCCCATCCGTTGCCCATTCGGCGTCTGGAGAATAGTATCTTTCCAAACCGATCAAAAATTACAAATTGTTCGGTGGGATTTAAGGTATTTGTGACGCCCTCTAATTTCCACGTATCATGGATTCCGTCGCCATTAGGTGTAAAATACCTAGGAAAACCTATAACAGCGACTTCGCCAGTGGTGATCCCACAGCCATTTCGGTCTCTCACATATACGATATGAAATCCAGAGGAAACATTTGTAAATACAGGAGATTCCACATAAGGACCAAAAATATTATCAAGTGCATATTCATACACTCCTTCCCCAGAAACAGTCACGGTGACGGTACTCTCTTCTACCAAGATGGTATCAATTGTAGCCGTATTTGAAGGTTGTACAGAAATACTTCGCGTAGCACTACAGCCATTCGGCGCTGTGACTGTCACCATATAATTGCCTGGCTCATTAATCGCGATAGAAGGCGTAGTGAATCCCAAAGCACTATTATTAAACGTCCAACTGTAGGTAAATCCATTGGTATTTCCTTGCACGCCACTATCTATTTGTAGCGTGTTTGGAAAATCATTTAAACAATAAGTAAGCAATGCTCCATCCCCTACTACTGGTATTTCAAGCACTTCTAAAGGAACTATTCCCACTGCAATACAGCTGGTTTCACTGAAAACCCGTACAAAAATATCTTGTGCATTAGCGACCGAATTTACAAAGGGGGTGTTGAGTCGATTTACATCCAATGAAGCATCAGTTGCAGACTCGTAATACCTCACAATAGCATCGGCTGGCAACTGACTATTTAAGGACGCTGTAATATCTGAGAGATCAAAACTTGTAAATCCGTCAGCAGGAGCATCATCACAAATACGTACAGGATCAATCTGTAATTGTGTGACCGTTGTATTGATACTAATGGTGACTGCTGCAATTTCAAAACAACCTGCTTGATTTTCTACTCTTGCATAAAGCGTTTGATTAGGTAACGTTACTTCATACGCTGTAGGCGAAGGAATTGGATTTTCAGAAAGCATCGCATCTGTAGGATTCAAGAAGAAATCTGCAACAAAATTAGCATTGTTATTATTGGTAACTGCATCATTGGTATTGAATAGATTAAAAACAATACTTCCGTCTTGATCTGTATCACAGACTTCTACCGTAGTATTTGAAACGATAGGGGTTTCTCCAAACTCAATGATAATTTCTCCAAAGGATTCACATCCATTTTGAAGGGTGACGGTTACTTCATAGACACCAGGCATATCTACTGATAAGGTTGCATCCATTTCGGCAGGAAGTAGAACGTCATCTCTAAACCACATATATCCAGTCGCATCTGCTTCGGTAGCATCTAGCAATAATGTTTCATTCTCACATAACGCATTTCCTGTACTTAATAATCGGTTTGGACCCAATTGTGTTGCCAATTCAAAACTGCCCGCTTCTAAGAATACAGCTGAGTCAAATCTAAAGTTTTGCTCGTCGGCAATCACAAGTTTTACTTCATAAATCGTATTCGGTATTAATTGTGCCGTGGCTTCTATAACTTTGGTCTGACCGTTAAAGTTGATGGGGACATTAGGCCCATTAAAGCTTTGAAAGTAGAATTCATTTTCTGCCTCACATCCATTAGGGATTTCTGGGTGTACGGTGGTTACTTTTACAGGGGTTTGCGTATCGGGTACCAATGCAATATTTTCATATTGTTGTTCTCCCAAAGGGCGAATTAAAAAGCCAAAAAGATCTGAAAACTGACACGTATTCGGATTTCCTTCTTGATATTCTTCTGAGGCGAAAATGTATCGAAAGCTTATTTCTGACGCCGAAGAACTAAACTGAAATTCTAAGATTGTCGCATTGGTGGTATTCGTCTCATTTAATATCGTTTCTAAATCTGAATCGCCTCCCCATCCTGGTGCATCATCATCACTTAAATTGGTATTAGGACCTTGTACATTTTGTAAACGCCCCGTAGTAAGTACAATACCTTCTTCAAACGGAAACGTAGTCCCCGTGGCATCAAAATATCCATAGCTCCGTTCGTTCTCTCCAAAATTCCCACCTACCACATTGGTAACTGTTACCATATTAATACAGTTACTATCAATAAGGATATCTTCAATCAATTCTTGAGGAGAAAAGGTTTGACTATCCACTTGTATATTTTGACTAAAAGCAAAAAATGGAAATAGAAAACATAAAAATAAAAAAGGGTGTTTCATTCTTTTGTATAGCCTTGCAAAAATAAGCAATCAACTGGCTTTAAAAATAACAAAATATATATTTTCTATGTTAAGATCTGATGAAGTGAAATATGTATTTGAAAGTCTCTTTATACGCTTTCGCGAAAGCGTACTTTACCTTTTTACAATAAAAAAATAGAGACTAATTTAAGAAATGATATACGCTACTCCTAATCTGATTAAAAATCATAGAGGATCAAAACTATATAAAGCCTATAATTTATAAGGATAGTGATATCTTGCAGCTCTAAATATATATATTTTGCATCCCAACAATCTCCACCAAAAATCGTATGATTTTGATCTCCTACAAGCGTGTCATCCTGCATTAAGTGAGCACACGTTTGTCAATGAATATCAAACAAAGACCATTGATTTTTCTAATGCCGAAGCGGTAAAAGCACTTAATAAAGCGTTATTACATCAGTATTATGATATTAAGCATTGGGATCTTCCAGAAAATCACCTCTGCCCTCCTATTCCTAATAGAGCAGATTATATACATCATATCGCAGATCTGATGGCTCCTAAAAAAGAGTGTAAAGGACTGGATGTGGGTGTGGGGGCTAATTGTATTTATCCCTTACTAGGATCACAGATTTATGGATGGACGATGGTTGGGGCAGATATTAGTGAGGTTTCGGTAACGGCTGCAAGAAAAAATGCAAAAGAAGCAAAAACACCTATTGACATCCGATTACAAACTAATCCCGCAAACATCTTTGAAGGAATTATACAAGAGGGAGCTTATTTTGATTTTACGATGTGTAATCCTCCTTTTTACGCTTCTGAAGAAGAAGCAAAAAAGGCAAATATGCAAAAGAACAGGCGATTACATCTAGGTAAAGATACCCGTCGGAATTTTGGCGGAATTTCTAATGAGTTGTGGTGCAATGGTGGGGAAGCCTTATTTGTGAAACGAATGATCAAACAAAGTGTCGGTTTTAAAGAACAAGTAGGTTTTTTTACGTCATTGATTTCTAAGAGCGAAAATCTTCCTAAGCTTTTAAAACAATTAGACAAACTAAAAGCATTTCATAAAATAGTGGATATGCAACAAGGGAATAAAAAGAGTCGGATGCTGGTTTGGAGTTTTAAGGCTAAAAATTAATCGTTACCTACTACGCGATGTCAGCTACTAATCATTCTCATTTCAAGCTTTATAAACCGTATGGCTATATCAGTCAGATGCTTAGTAACGATGAGCGACAAGCTCGTAAAAAAAAGTTTTTGAGCTCTTTATATGATTTCCCGAAAGGGGTTATGGCTATAGGACGTCTTGACGAAAAATCTGAAGGTTTATTACTCTTGACAACCGATGGAAAATTAAGCGATACGATTAATCGGTCGGGAATAGAAAAAGAATATTATGCACAGGTAGATGGGGCTATCACTCACGATGCCATTGCAAACTTATGTAAAGGGGTAGAAATAGGGCTTCACGGAAAAAAGTATATGACTCAACCTTGTATGGTATCAATACTAGATACAGTTCCTGTATTGCCTGAACGTTCTAAAAAACTACGTGATGATCGCCACGGTCCTACTTCTTGGATACGTGTAGTACTGAGAGAAGGTAAATTTAGACAGGTACGTAAAATGACATCTGCTGTGGGATTTCCTACACTACGTCTTGTGCGAGTGCGTATAGGTGATATACAATTAGAACACTTACAACCCTCTGAAGTTCATCCCGTAGAAGCATCTATCATCACTTCTCAGATTATAGAAATTAATGTCCCGTAAGGACTTGATCTTCTAGTGCAGTGATTTCACCACTGTACCGTATTCCATCTCGCTTAGTACTGTTTATAAAAATAGATGCATGACCAGAACTAGAAACCGTCATTGTAATATCATATCGCTCTAAAGATCCATCTGCTGTAAAAGAAATAGTGGAGACACCTTTTGCATCGTCGTGATCTATCTTATAAGAGACTGTGTTACCCTTATGTTGTATGGCCGCGGGTTGATTTAAACCACCTCCTATTCGAACGATACCCACGTATGGAAGATACATATCAATGTCTTCATTGGATATAAATTTAATAAATCCAGGATTATTGATTAAATTGATTTGAGTGCCACTACGAGGATACATCCATACAGCATTAAAGAAAAAAGAGCCATTATCTAGTAATGTCTTTGTTTGTTGGTAGGCTTTTGCTTCTTTCTCTTTTTTGAGTGTTTTTCGTTCAGATCGGGACTGCGAGAAAGCTATTTGCGAAAAACTAAAAAGAAGGAAACAAATAAGAATACGCGTTTTCATAGCATTTAATTTTTCAAAAATTATATCAAAAATCATTCCTTACTCTTTTTCTTTATTATACGCTTTCGCGAAAGCGTATAATAACACTTTTTCATTAAAACTGTAACAGTTGTCTTTATACACGGTCTCTATATCAAATCAACACCAAACATCCATCTAAAAATCAACCGTTATGAAGTCTAAATCCATCATCTTTTTTATTCTTGCTATTTTTATAGGAACCAATGTAATCGCTCAACAAGTAAAACTCTCAAGTGATACGACCACAAAATCCTTTGACTTTTCCGACTACAGTAAACTAGATGTTGCTAGTGATTTTAAGGTTAATGTGACGTTGTCATCAAAAAAAGAAGCCATCACTGTCACAACCAATAGCAATCTTATGGATTATGTGACTGTCTATAAAGAAGGTAATACGCTCTTTTTAAGACTTAAAAAGAATACATGGTTTAAAGGCAGAATGGTTCTTGATGTAGCTATATCTACAGCAATGATCACTGACTTCACAGCGTCTTCTGATGCTATTATCACGTTAAATACTGCACTTACTACAGATACGGTTCGTATAGATTGTAAAGGAGATGCCGTATTTAAAGGCATTGTGACTGCAAAGACCTTATTCATTAATGGAAAATCGGATGCAAAAATCACGCTTTCTGGCGCAGCAAACACAATGACGATGAATCTGAAATCTGATAGTGAGTTTATCAATAAAGATTTTACAGTACAAAACCTTACGGTTTCCTTAGCTGGAGATAGTAAAGCGACCCTTACCGTTACTAATATGCTAGATGCTACCGCAAGCGGCGATAGCGAATTACGTTATGCGGGGAATCCTTCAAAAGTGAAACAAAGCTCACGTGGTGATTCTGATATCAGAGCGATAAAATAGTTTGAATAACAATCAAGAAAACAGCAGTATATCTATTGGGTATGCTGCTTTCGTTTTAGGTAGTTTCCTGCCGAAGGTATAACCTTTAAAATAATAAGGCTATATCATTTCTTCGCCAAAACGAGGGTTAGCAAGCCAAGGTTAAAGCGATCAAACAATCTTAAAAAGGTAGCTTCTGATTAATTTCTAGTTTCAAAAAGTCCCGAATACAACATCTCTACACCTGCGCCACTTTTGATTTTTAATGTTGGTTTTTCATCAAATGCGATGACAACTGTAAATGAATAACGCTCACCGTTTGTAAGACCTTGAAACGAAGCTTTCATTTTCTGACCGTTTTCTAAAGCAACCACAGTATAGTTTTCTATTTGAAAGTCTGCATTGAGTTGTGTTTTTTCTCCAACAGCTTTATACCAAGAAACATCACTTAATTCGCCTTCTTCTCCGCGAACATAAAAAATTCCAAATACATGATCAGCAGCATTTATATTTGAAGAAACAAGATCCCTGATACCGAAACCGAATTGTCCTATTTCCATTGCCTTTTTAGAAGCCTCAAATTTTGCTTCTTTTTTTGCTCTTTTCTTTTCAAGTTTAATTTCTTTCTTAGATTTCTTTTCTTGAGCCACACCAGTACTCATAAGAAAAGTAGCCATGCATAATAAGAGTATATATTTCTTCATTGGTAAAAGTTAATAATTAGCAAGATAAAACTATAAATTTTGTAAACAAATATGGTAATTCCTTATAAAAGATTACTTGTGCTTAGATAAGAATCTATACTGAATACGAAATTAAACCATTGTTTAAATGGAGTTAAAAGATTACATAGTATAAGTCAATAGCAATCAACTATTCTGGAACAGTATATAATACAGGCTCGGTAACTCCTAGTTTTTTAAAAAGTTCTTTATTTACCTCAAAATGAAATAAAGTAGCTTCATTAAGATATTCTTCTAAAGTTTCCATCCCCAATGCTGCTCTACGCTCATTTACGTGTGCTCTATCTTCTAAATCTTTGATATATGCTTGTTGAAGTTCGTTAAAGTGACGTTGTGTACCATATAGCTGAGGACGTCCTGTATTGACACGTACACGGTCTGTTAATAGTCCTACATGGGCGGGAGCTGCATTGTTTGCTTTTACTTGCGGTTTCAAAAGTTCTAAAACTTCTTCTTGCCAAACTGGATCAAAATCTGAATGTTGTACCATGACCCAAAAATCAGATTCTCCGCCTTTCCCTACCCTATCAAAACCTGGATATCCAGAAGAGTCTATCACCTCTTTAAGAAATTTTTGATGTGCTCTATTCACACTATCGCGTAGTACCATCCAAGCATCCCAATCGCCTTCATGCTTTCCTTGCGGAACACCAGCATACAGTTGATCTACTTCTGTCATTTTTTCGAGTTTTGTCACTAATTCTTGATCAAATTGAACTGTCTCTTCTGTTTGTTCTTTCTGAACCGTTTCTGTTCCCCCTTCTTTACAGGCGACTAGCAACAAAAAGATGAACACACCTACTATATATTTTATACTTAATCGTTTTCTCATCGTAAAGGTTTTTAGTTATCACAAAAATATCTCTAACAGTATTGTTTTCCTATTCATACTACCATACGTAAGCTTCAAGCATTTGTTAAGTAAAATCTTTTTAGTTTTAAGCTATTGGTAGTAAGCTATCCATACGACTAATTTACGAATAGAAAACACTTAACATTTCTTTGGCGTAAGAAATGATGGATTTTAAGTACTTTTAAGATAAAACCAACATGATGAAAAAGATACTATTAACTATTGTATTAGGGCTGTTCCTAAGTCCTCTATTTGCAAATACATCGATCACAGATGGGTTTGTCACTGGAAATCCAGAAATAAATTCTATAAATGCGATGACTTTTGGTCCAGAAAGCATCTTATTTATAGGGGATAGTCAGGGAGCTCAAATTATCGCTATAGATATGAGTACTGCTCCAAAAGCGAATAATGAAAAAGTAAGTATTCCTGATATGGAATTACTTTTAAGTGAGCTTCTCGGGGCTGATAGCGATCAATTACAGATTATAGATATGGCTGTAAATCCAGCCAATCAAAACATATACATTGGCGCACAGCATAGTTCTGGAAAATCATTTCTCTTTTTAGTCAATAATGATACCCTAGAAATGGTGCCTTTAAGTTCTGTTTCATACACAAAAACAGCTGTTTCGAACGCGATTGCTGCAGAGGCAAAAGATAGACGAGGAAGACCTTTACGTAAATGGGCAATTTCTGACATAGCGTTTTCAGATGGGCAGGTCATGTTATCTGGATTAAGTAATGCTGAGTTTGCCTCTACATTTAGATCAATTCCTTTCCCTTTTACTCAAAAACAACAAGAAAGCTCTCTAGAAATCTACCATGCCGCACATGGACAATATGAGACAGCTTCTCCTATCAAAGCATTTACTACCGTTCAAATAAATAATAAACCACATCTTATTGCGAGTTATACGTGTACCCCATTGGTGGTTTTTCCTATAAGCGAATTAAAACCAGGAACACATACCAAAGGTCGTACGGTAGCTGAATTAGGAAACTCGAACACACCGCTAGATATTATCGAGATGGAAAAAGAAGGTACCCGTTATATCTTAATGGCAAACACCAATAGAGCTTTAATGAAAATCAAAGTAGCAGATATCGAATCTTTTAATGACTCTCTAACGACTCCTGTAACTGAGCGTTCTGATACTGCAGGTGTCGATTTTATCAATTTACCTTTTGTCAACGTGCAACAATTGGATAAATTAAATGAAACTGAGTTTGTATTTATACAACGAGAAGCAGACGGCAAATTAGCCTTAAAGACAAGTAATAACCGTTGGTTATAATCATAAGTATTTTTAAATGTATCTCACTTTCGTGAAAAGAATCATATTCTGCATACTACTTATATTAAAAACCTTGGAGGGTGTCGCACAATCTCCAAGGTTTTCTTTTACGAGTGATGCAGTAACATTAGAAATCTCCAAAAATCAAAATACTCCTACTTTTAAGGTCTATAAAGGCGTACTTACGGCTATAGATCAAACTGATGGTAAAAAAGCGGTCTTAGGAAACCTTACTGAAAGTGATACTAGCATTCGGTTTGTGCCATTGTTACCTTTTCAAAAAAATAGTGACTATACCGTTGTATGTGAAAATGAAATGTATCCCTTTAAAATAGGTCTTGACACTTCTTACGAATATTTGCACGTAGAAACTATCTATCCCAATACGACGACACTACCATCCAACTTTTTAAAATGGTATATACGATTTTCAAAACCAGTAAACCCTTCAAAAATCTATGACCATATACATCTTATAGATAACAATAATACAGAAGTAGATAGAGCCTTACTGCCACTAGAATCCCCTTTACTATCTGATGATGGTACGCTATTGACTTTATGGATTGAACCTGGTCGACAAAAAAGAGACCTCGGTCCCAATAAGCTTCTTGGGGAAGTTCTTGTCCCAAACACATCGTATACTTTGGTCATTGATAAAGCGCTAAAAGATCATCAGGGAATTCCTATGAATATAGACTATACACATTCATTTACGGTAACAACATCAGACAGAATCAAACCCACGATTACTTCTTGGGAACTTCGGCTTCCTGAAGCAAAAACAAAAGATGTTTTACATATAAATTTTCAGGAAATTTTGGATTATGGAAGCCTTCAAAATACGATACAGGTCTTAGACGGATCTGGCAATGAATTTGAAGGAATATTTACTTTACATACAAATCAAAAAAGTATTTATTTCACACCTTCAAACTATTGGAATAAAGAATCTTATAAAATATCATGTAAACCTGTTATTGAAGATATTTCTGGTAATAATTTAGAACGTTTATTTGATCGAGATATTACCTTAAAAACCACACCTCCTCTACTAGAACGCTCGTTTGGAATTGAGTAATGTATTCTCTATTTTTCTTTGATTTTCCCTATTTGCTTTCTACGGAATTTTCAAAAAGCACCCTATACTAATGAGCGTATTTGCCCTAAAAAAAACAGGATTATAACCTATTTAAAATTAGATTTTTGACTTAGAGTTATTTATAATAAATAAATAAACTTTACACTAAAAGTTATTGATAAATAACTACTCACACAAAAATCAAACAATAAGTACTCATCTTTAAAATAGTAATTATGGCAAATTGTAACGAACAACGATGTAAAGAATTACGCAAGAAACTCGCTCGATCCAATACTAGAGTTAAGAGACGTCGCGAAAGACTAGACGCAGCTGGATGGACATTAGGCATTAGTGCTGGAGCATCTATAGCTGTCATTAGTGTTTGGCTAGCAGAAGCTTTAGCCGTAAATGCAGGTGTTACTGTAGCATTTCCAGGAATAGGTTGGATAATTGGTGGTGTTGCGGTTACAGTCTTAGCTACGTATGCTCTGCTTTTTAGGCAATATGTAGCAGAAGTAAATAAAAGAACTGAGTTATGTCAGCGAGCACATGATGTATGTGATCATGAGTGTTTACCAGGGTATTGCAGGTAATTATAAATAAATCTTATTAAATTATAAATGTTGAGTATTGCTTATACGCTTTCGCGAAAGCGTTTAAAACATAATTATACCATTAGATCTTCGCCTGATACGTATACAAATCAAAGTATCTTCCCTCTAAAGCAATCAATTCTTCATGAGTTCCCTGCTCTGCGATACGACCTGATTCTATCACTAAAATCTGATCGGCTTTTTTGATAGTACTTAAACGGTGTGCAATCACGATGGTGGTTCTGTCCTTGACCAGTTCAGCAAGTGATTTCTGAATCAAGGCTTCGCTCTCTGTATCTAGATTTGAGGTCGCTTCATCTAGGATAATAATTTTAGGATCGGCTAGAATGGCTCTTGCAATCGCAATACGTTGGCGTTGCCCCCCAGAAAGTTTTACACCGCGCTCCCCTATCAATGTGTCAAGACCATTTTCAAAACGATCTGTAAACTCATTGACATATCCTGCTTTTACAGCACGCTGTAATCGTTCTTCACTAGCGTCTGGTCTAGGAAATAAGATATTCTCTCTAATGGTGCCTTCAAATAAAAACTCATCTTGTAATACTACGCCCAAATGTTTTCTAAAGCTACTCAGCTTGACTTTGGAAATGTCCTGACCATCTATCGTAATCGTCCCTGAATCTGGATTTAAAAACGTGGCACTGAGCCCCGCAATCGTAGATTTTCCTGAACCAGAACTTCCTACAAGTGCTATAACGGAGCCAGCAGAAGCTTTAAAACTTACATTATGAATCACTTCTTTCCCTTCTTCATAGGCAAAGGAAACATCATCAAAGACTAGGTTTCCTTTAAAGTCATCTAGTATAACTGAGCGATCTCCTAATTCATCTTCAGGCGTCATATTCATTAACTCTTCTGTACGATCTAGACCTGCCAATGCTTCTGTAAGTTGGCTTCCAATATTACTCATCTGTACGATAGGCGCAATCATAAAACCAAGCAATAGGGTGAATAAAAGAAAATCTCCTGTAGTCATTTCTCCTTGAATCATATAGTACCCTCCTATTCCCATAATCCCAACTGAGGCAAGACCCAATAAAAAAGTAGAAGAACTCGTCATAATAGCGGTGGCGGTTAAACTCTTTTTTACGTTCTGAAACAATAGATCTACTCCTTTCTCAAAAGACTTATTTTCTTGAGCTTCGGCATTGAATCCTTTGATGACACGAACGCCTGAAAGTGTTTCTGTCAATCTTCCTTTTACATCAGCATTGATTTTACCTCGATTTCTAAAAATAGGACGGATGTATTTAAATGCTTTCAATGCGACAAAACCGAAAATAGCGACAGGAAGAAATACAAATAAAGTCATCCAAGGATTAATACGTATTAGTAACACAAGAGAAATGACAGCTGTAATCGTACCACCAACCAATTGTACCAATCCTGTACCTATGAGATTACGTACGCCCTCAACATCACTCATAATGCGAGAAACTAGCGCCCCTGACTTTGTGTTATCAAAAAAACTGATTGGTAGTGATAATACTTTCTTCTGTACCTGTGCTCGTAATTCAGATATTAAATATTGAGCTTGAACACTTAAGACAATCGTTAATAAAAAAGAAGTAATAGCTTGTACTAACAAAGCCAGTCCTACAATCCAGAGTAAGTTATATAAACCCGACATGTCACTGTTGGGAACAATTTCATCAAGTAATTCTTTTGATTTTAACGGTAATACAAATCCAGCTAATCTGCTTATAAGAATTAAAAACAGTCCTATGAAAACCAACTTGCGACGAGGCCAGATAATGGTTTTAAAGGCACTACCCATAGTAACTTTGCTTTTTGAGTCAGTTGTCTTTTTGGGAGGAGATTGGGCAAATTCTTTCATGAAATATCTAAGCTAGTAAGATTCAAAGATACTTGAAAATGATGTTTTATATACTCTTAAAGAGAGACTACTCTCCTTTTAATTTTAAGAATACAAAACAAAATAAGCAACCAAAAAGTTGCGTTTATAATTATTTCATGTAATTTAGCAACTCATTAGTTGCATTAATTAAAACATCCATCATGAAAGACATCATTTCAAAAGAACAGCTATTTAATCATCCTATACAGAAAGTATGGGAAGCGATTACACATCAAGATCAAATCTCGACTTGGTTTATTTCTGCTAATTTTAAAGCAGAAAAAGGATATCAATATACCTTCAATACTTCTGGTGATGATTGTTCGCCTATACATGGCGAAGTACTCGAGGCAACTCCTTACACACTTATCTACTCTTGGATTGTTACAGAAAACCCTATACATACTATTTTAAAATGGGTATTGGAAGAGGTAGATGGAGGTACAAAACTATACTTAGAGCATTCTGGCATTTCAAAATATGAAGGAGAAACCGCTGTAGAGATGTTTGAAAGTTTTTATGGTGGTTGGGATAACTGCTTAAAAGGACTTACAGATTATTTAAAAGAAGTCATACATGCAGGATAATATCACAAAAATCTTAAAAGCGATTTCTGATCCCACAAGGCGTGAATTATTTCACGCTTTAGTAATCGCTGCAACAGCATTGCCTATTACACAAGTTTCAGCTCAGTTTAATATGTCTAGACAAGGAATCACAAAACATCTTAAAACACTAGAGAGTGCTGGCTTGATATGTATTGAAACTTCTGGTAGAGAGCGTTTTTGCAAAGCAAATACAAAGCCATTACAAGAAGTAAAGGATTGGCTGCGTTTTTATGAGCAATTCTGGGATACGAAATTAGATCAACTAGGAACATTCTTAGATCAAAAAGAGTCCTAAACAAATCATATTGCTCTGATACACATATACACCCTATTGGTAGGGACTTCGTCATCTTTCTTATCTGTGAGAGTAAATTTATGACGCTCTAATAATGTTCTGGAGGGTATATTACCCCTATGTGTATAGGCTTCTATAGTATGTAGATCAAGGATATGAAAACCAAATTCTAGAACGGTAGCTAATGCTTCGCTCATATATCCCTTTCCTTGATAATCAGGATGGAGATCATACCCTACCTCGGCAGTTTTTCTGTCTTTAGAAAATTGCCAAAGCGATATCGCTCCTATACATTGATCTGGACATTCTTTTAACGTAAGTACCCAATAGATGCTAATTCCTTTTTGTCTATCTCTTAATCGATCATTGATAAAAAGATCAATATCTTGTAATGTCTTAGGAGGCGTACGTTTAATATAGGTATTTACCTCTTGAGCAGTGCGCATAAAAAATAGCATTTCTCTATCTTTCATACGTGGTTCACGTAGGAGTAAACGTGTAGTTTCTATAACTTCAAATTCAGAAAAGTCATTAGGATGCTTCATAAGAACTAATATATCATTAAAATTAGAAAACAAATACTTGTATAAAATTAATTCACTTATACAACAACCATATTTCAAGTTATATAAAATAGGGGTTTAACCCTTAAAAAACAGTCATTTGACTGTATGTATTAAGTTGTCATTAACATAGTTTTGTCTTGAATTATTATATAACTATAAAACCTAATATGATGAAAACGAGACAGGAAAGATATGTTTTAGTGTGGGTACTATTTTTTGGAATACTATCAGGTTGTTCAAAGCCAATCTTAACAACTGTACAGCCTTCTACCGCATATCCAAGACAAATTTTAAGTACAGATGGGAGTGGTTTATTTACAGCTCGTGCTGTATGGGATCACGACTTGCCAAGTGAAACTGATCTAAATACATCTTTCTTATCAGGACGGTATTTTCAATTACCAGATGTGGCAAGTACAGGAAATCATCCGCTGGCAATGCGAACAAGTGAAGGAACTTCAGACAATGTAGTTATGGTGAATGTATTGGCTCCTTCTGGAAGTTGGCCTAATCCAAGAATTCAAGAAATAATGATTAATAATGTATTTAATGATAATGGCACTGATGCTGATTATTATCTGGCAATCGCAGTAGCTAATGGAGATGCAGATGCTGTTGTAACCATTAATGGCACTGATGTTCCTACAATTCTCACATCTGCTATTTCTACAGATTACTTTAATATGCATATTCCTGCTACGTATGGGTATCCAATCTATCATTATAGTTTACATGTAGCATTTTTGGAGAATCAAAACTGGGGAAGTACGGTACAAGTAGCTTTACGTAATCATGATGGTAGCGTAAGTCCGCAAATGTCTTATACGTTTCCAAGTAGTATTGCTACTGTAGATAGTGACAACGATGGTCTGTTAGATCAATGGGAAGAAAATGGATACACTGCGGCTAGCGGTACTGTAATTGACCTCAAAGCTTTAGGATGCGATCCTAAACGTAAAGATCTTCTTGTTGAAGTAGATTGGATTACAGCAGCAACTCCAGATCCGAGTATATGGACTACCATAGAGGCTGTTTTTGATCAAGCACCTATTCTTAATCCTAATGGTAGTAGTGGTATTGAAATGCATTTAGACAGAGGTCAAGGTGGCGTTTTTACTGGTGGAGGTACTGTACTTTCAGATCATACTAGTATGGATTTTGGACCGAATCCCATGTCTCCTGGATATACTGATTTTTACACCTATAAGAATTCGAGCTTTAATACAGATCGACTTGATCTGTTTCATTATGGTATATTTGGAAGAGCAAGACCTAATGGATCTTCAGGAAGAGGAGAAGTATTTGGAAATGATTTTATGGTCACATTTGCAAATTTCACAGGTTTACAAGCCTTTGCTACACCAAGAAATCAAATAGGAACTTTTATACACGAACTAGGACATAATTTAGATTTATGTCATGCGGGTTCTTGTGATAATCCTGATCGAAATGAAACATTGAAGGTAAATCAACCCTCTAGTATGAATTATTTATATCAATTTCCAGCTGTATCATTAGACTGTGATTTAATCTCTGATAATGCTTTTGGGTATTCACAAGGTATGCTAGCAACTCTTGATGAAACAAACGTAACAGAAGCAAATGGGATATGTGATAATCTTGGTTTAGATTTTAATAGCAATGGATCTACTAATAATACAGGAGTAATAAATCTAAATGGAGATAGCAATTCTACAGATATATCTATAGACTATAATGAGTGGGGAGCTATACGGTTAGATTATAGAGCTGCTGGTAGTAGTTGGAATAATAATTGATTTATTAACTTTAATATTTAAAATACCATGAAATTATTTACATATATACTCATTGTAAGTTCTTTGATCAGTACAATGACCGCACAACAAACTCAAAATAACAATGATATTTTTGAAGGGAATGTGAGCGTAGGACCATTAAATCCAGTACTACGCCCTGTCACTATAAAAGATACGCCAGATATAAAGCCAAATAGCAACCAAGCCTTTGCGCTGGATTATAATATCATAGATGTAGAAAAACAAGTTCTGGAAGAAGGGAAATTTTTTCCTGTAACAATCTCTATAGGAAAAGAGAGAGGTATGCTAGATGTTGCGTTAGAAAATCGCACCCTTACTATTCAATATGCATTACCAGAAGGCCTTGCCTATTCTTCTAATTACACATTGGAAGAAGCTCGATTAAATTTTACTACTCTAAATGGTCCAAGCGGAATCCAAAAAGAGATAGAAATCATAGATCAAAATACGCTAGATACTGCTTTCTTTTGGGGAACCAGAGCAATTCCATTTTCGTATCAAACAGAAAACAAACTACGTGTTGTACAAAAACAAGTTTCTACCAATTCTGTAGAATCTGGATATATTCCAGTGCCGCTATACATTATTGCAGATGAGAAAGAGATACAGGTCACTCTAGGAAAATCTACACCATTTTCATATCAAGGAAAAAAATATATAGCGTATGCCTTAGAAAGTTCTTTTCTAATTGATCCAAATAATGGAGGTTGTACAAATGGAGGATATATTATACGATGTGTCATAAGCAAAGCTTTTTCAAAATAGTAAATCATACTCATATCTATATAAAGGGCAAGTGTTTAGATATTTGCCCTTATATTATAAACGAATCTTATATATAACCCTCATAATAATGCTACTTTTGCATAAATTGTTAGCTGTTTTATGAAAAATATAAGTCACCTACTGTATGAATTTTTAATAGACAAAGGACTTTCTGATACGATAGCTGCCTATATTAATGTCATTATATCATTCCTGTTACTTGTAATTGCACTATTAATTATAGATTTTATTTCACGAAAAGTTTTACGTAAAGTTTCTAATAGTATTGCTGCCGCTTCCAAAACCAAACTTGATGATTTATTTATCGACAACAAAGTGCCGAGACGCGTTGGTCATTTGATCCCTCTTGTGATTGCGTATTATACAACTCCCTACATCTTTCAGGATTTCCCGAAACTAGAAAATCTAGCAATCCTATTTTTACAATTATTAGCCATTGTAATTGTACTGCGTATTTCAAGGGCATTACTAAATACATTGAAAAGTTATTTTAAAACTTTCCCAAAACTACAAGACAAGCCTATAGATAGTTATGTTCAAGTCTTTATGATTTTTGCATGGTTTGTGGGAATCTTTCTAGCGCTTGCAGTTATCACTAAAATTAATCTATGGAGTTTCCTTGCTGGACTAGGAACAATTTCGGCTATTATTATATTAGTTTTTAAAGACACTATTTTAGGTTTTGTTGCCAGTATTCAAGTCGCTACAAACGATATTGTACGTATAGGTGATTGGATTACTTTTGATAAATACGGTGCCGATGGCTATGTGATCGAAATCAACCTCGCTACGGTAAAAGTTCAAAATTTTGATAATACCATTACAACGATACCTACTTATGCCCTCATCTCAGATAGTTTTAAAAACTGGCGGGGAATGAGTGATTCTGATGGGAGACGTATCAAAAGGGCTTTGTACATCAAGCAAGAAAGTGTCAAATTCTTACTTCCTGAGGATGTACAAAAGCTCAAAAAAATTCAGTTAATTACTACTTATCTTTCTAATCGCCAAAAAAAAATAGATGCTTCCAACAGGTCATTGGGAATCAATAGAGAACTTTTAGTCAATGGCCGCAATTTGACCAATATTGGTGTATTTAGGAAGTATATGGAAACGTATATTTTACAACACTCTGGCATCAATAAAGAAATGCTACTTATGGTAAGGCAATTGGCGCCTACTACGCAAGGAATTCCCATAGAAGTCTATTGCTTTAGTAGTGATAAAAGATGGGAGAACTATGAATATATCATGGCCGATCTATTTGACCACTTTCTCGCTTCTGTGTCTTATTTTGATTTAGAATTATTTGAGTTGCCGAGCTCTAGGAGTTATATCCCAACTGAATAGTAGCTGAATCTTATACATAATTTAGGGAGTATGGTAAAGTACGCTTTCGCGAAAGCGTATAAGAGAAATTAAAGAACAAAATGATTAATCTTTTACAATGATGACCGTCGCTTTTACTCCGGTAGCTAGATTCCAAATATTTGAAGAAATCACTTCCCTATTGTCATCATACATCACAAACTGAGCCGTATTAGGACCTGAAGTCCCTTGATTTAAAGCGGTAATATCAATCTTATTAAATCCCGTTTTAAGGTCTATATAAAATCCTTGAAACTCTCCAGCAAGATGGATATTAGGGTGAATGATCGTATCGTTTACGGCGACGCTTACTCGATCTCCATCTACATACTCATGATCTCGATATAAAAACCGTACAAACTTAGAACCACTATTGAATTCACCAAAGAATTGATCATTATAATACTCAGGTTTAAGCCCTGCATCTTTAGTATAATTTAAATCTTTATTCAATTTATTTTCAAGTGCCGTGTAATCCTTTTTTGCAAACTCATCGCCTTCCATAAAACGTACTTCCCGCTTTTTTGTGCCGCTTTCTGGTGTTCCTAAACGGACTTTACTTTTTACAGACACTGTACTTGATGAAACACTAGACGACGCATTTTCTGGAGAAACTAAAATAGGTTTTGGTGCTTCATTATCTTGTTTACCATCTATTTTAATAGATTTACGAGGAGCATCTATTTGTGCATAACCAATAGCTGTGCAAAGCAACGCAACGCATAGAATGACACTTCTTAAAATGGATGTAGTTTGTGTGGTTTTCAAAATAACTAATTGATAGGTAAAGATAGTAAATGTGTGTTAATAATAGATTGGACTTAACATATTCATTAACAAGTTTTATACCAAAAATACTTAGAAATAAATATGATCTTTTGCTTAGGTCGTAAAATTATACTTGTGTTAACATATAGTGTTTAAAATAAATATCGAATAATGATCGTTATGGTAGCATCAATCTAATCGATTATTTATGAAAATCAACATTTTTTATATTCTAGCATTTCTTGTATTCTTAACAACAGCGTGTAGCACACGAGATGATGATGGCAATTCAACTAGTGGTATAGAGTGTCTCAATCTAGGAGCCCAAGAATTAACACTTACAATAGAGGACTCCTTTACGACACTTCCATCAAAGGTTTCTGTGTTTTTTAGAGTGACAGATATAGATGGTCAAGGGGTTCCAGGACTAAACCCTTCTAATTTTAGAATTTTTGAACAAGGACGAAATGATGCTTGCTTTAATGAAATATCAAGCTCAGAATCTTCTGCCGAGATATCCACCAACTCTCAAATATTTGCAAACAATACCATTCTCGTATTGGATTTAAGTAATAGTGTGTTAAGTTCAAGTTTACAAGAGTTAAAAGATGCTTCCATCAGTTTTATTACCAATGTGGTTCCTGCAATTCCTACAGATTCTTTTCGAATGGGGATTTATTGGTTTGATGGTCAAGATGAGTTGCACGAATTACAGCCACCTACCTCAAGTGCCACTGTACTGCAAGATGCTATCAATAGTATCACAACAGATATCAGTAATGATCCTTCTACAGATTTGTATGGAGCTGTGATAAAATCAACACAAGTCGCAGAAGATTTAATTGTAAATGCGCAAGTACAAGATAGTTTTGCAGCAGCGTCTATTGTTATTTTTACTGATGGTACAGATCAAGCGGCTCGTTTTACACGGCAGGAAGCACTTGCTGCTGTAAATAATGCGAACGATAATATTTCCTTTTTTACGATTGGACTTGGTGATGAGATAGATGAAAACACGCTTTCTCAGATAGGGATTTCTGGAAGTGTTTTTGCTACGGATAGCTCTGAATTAGAAACTGTATTTAATCAGGTGTCAAACAATGTATCAAATCAAGCGAATAGTTTTTACTTATTTGAATACTGTAGTCCAAAACGTGATGGTAGTGGAGTGAATAATCTTGTCATACAAGCCATATCAAATACAAGAACGGGGGTTATAGAGACTTCTTTTGACGCGACAGGTTTTGGTAGTGGGTGCCAATAAATAACTTCTTATCTGTGTATTTTATCGATTAATTAATGTATTTCATCTTTTTTAACCTGAAAAAAGGTATTTTCAGAGTATCTAACCGATAACATCTGTAGATTTAAAATATGTTAGTTGCTGAATCAAATTTAAAATACGAACTAGAAGATGTATACATCCTGTCTACAGGTGTGTTTTACTTTTTTGAAGATTTCATTATCTCAGAGATCAATGAAGGTGTTCATTTTAATTGGGAAGCAGCACAAGATGTTATTGAATTAGCATTAAATCATTATGGTAGGGAATCTAAAATATCCTATATCTCCAATAGAATTTACTCCTACTCTATTGAACCACAAGATTGGTTAAAGTTTTTTAAATCTAGACATACGCTCAGAGCTTTTGCAGTGGTTACCTACTCAAGAAGTGGATTGATAAATGTGATGATGGAGAAATTATTTTTTAAATCAAAAATTAAGACTTTTAAAGACTTATATGATGCTACAGATTGGGTAAGCAAATACCAACCTACGATTAGAAAAAAATCTATGATGGTATACTAAATTTAGTAGATCAAATAGACACATTCTCTAATATCATTTAATTTCATTATTCTAAAAGTGGAGATTGATAATAATTTACTTTTCTGATTTTTAGTCGATTTTGATGACTTTTAAGTCGCTTTAGGTATGATTCCCAACTTCTGTTTTTTTCTTGTGTCCAACCAAGTTCTGCATGACCTATAAGTCTCGGAAATGCCAAATACTCTATCGCTTCCATATCAACTACCGTTTCTGTCCATAATGGCGATTCTATTCCTATGATTTGCGAAGCAGGTACATCTTTAAGCAAGGATGCTGGATTCCAAGCATAAGCATTATCAATAGGTGTTACTCCTGCCCATGTGAGTCCAATCTTAGTGTCTTTGGAATACTTCATATCAAGGTACGTCTTTGGCGCTGGAGAGAGTACAACAGAAGCGCCTTGTTTAGCCCCTAAGGTCGCAATATCTGCATTCGTCCAATGCTGAATAATGGTTTCATCAGAAATCCCAGCGCTTTGAATATCTTCCCATCCCATCACATTTTTACCATATTTTTTAACAATCGCTTGTGCTTTTGTCAAAAACACATTGTAGTCTTGTTTAGATGTAACGTGTGACTCATCACCTCCTAAATGAATGTAATCCCCATCGGTAAGTGAGGCAAGCTCTCTAATAACATCATCTAGAAATTTATAGGTAAGTTCTTTATCTACGCACAGCGTACTAAAACCTACTTTCATTCCTGTATATAAAGGTCTTGCTATCCCATCACAATTTAATGCTGGATAAGATGCTAATGCTGCATTGGTATGACCTGGCATATCAATCTCTGGAATAATGGTTATATGGTGTAGTTTTGCATAGGCTACAATGTCTCTATATTCTGCTTGTGTATAAAATCCACCTTGGTCTCCTCCTACAGCACTTGTGCCTCCTATTTCAGTAAGTTTTGGCCATGATTTAATTTCAATACGCCATCCTTGATCGTCTGTGAGGTGTAGGTGTAATTTATTAATCTTATAGCTGGCAATTAAATCAATATATCTTTTGACATCCTTTACAGAAAAAAAATGTCTTGCTACATCTAGCATCGCTCCTCTGTATGCGTATTGTGGAGCATCATTAATTGTGACTCCAGGAACTCCCCATACGATATCTGTATGCATTGCGTCTGGCTCAATTTCATCTGGCAATAATTGAAATAACGTTTGCAATCCCATATACAAACCTGGCATCGCTTTAGCTCTTACAATCATACGATCTGGAGTGATTTTAAGCAGGTATCCTTCATCATTTGTAATTTCTTTTGCAGCACTGTCCAATACAAAATGAATACTGTTTGTAGCTAATTTACTTTCGTTTACAGACACCAATGTTATACCACTAGCTTTTGTAAAACGAGAGGAAAACTGCTGTGCAATTGCTTGACTTTCTAAATTTGTTCCAGCATAAATCGTGGTATTAGCATCTATAAGAAATCCTTGGTCTGCGGGAATCACTTCATTGGGATATGGAATCAAAGAACGCGCTGCAACTGGAATAGATATTTGTGCTTTTTCAGGTGTACAACCTACACACAGATATAGAAGTATAACGATGTAAGAGATATGATTTTTCATGAATGAAAAGATACTAAATTATGAATCTAAACGATAATAACCACATTTAAGATAGGCGCCTTCTGGAAAGCCTATCGGGTGATCACTGTCGTGAAATGTTTTATCAATGAGTTTAAATTTTCGTTGTGCTTTTACAATACCCTGTTCTGATATATCAAAAAATTGTTGTTCCGTAACCCTTGAGGAACAAGAAGCTAATACCAAAATACCCTTTTTAGCTACTAATTGTGCCCCTAAAGTTGCTAATCTATGATAGCTATGTTTCGCGCTTTCAATCTCTCTAGCACTTTTAGCAAAACTAGGAGGGTCAATGACCACAATATCAAACTTCTTATGGTCATCTATAAATTGTTGTAAACCTACAAAAGCATCAATTGCTAGGATCGTATGTTTACCTTTACTAGGATTGAGTTTGCCATTTTGAAGTGCTACTTCTAGAGCTTGCGCACTAATATCCAAACTCAATACTTCGCTAGCGCCTCCAGCAAGGGCATGTACAGAAAAACCGCCAGCGTAACTAAATACATCTAGTATTTTTTTATTTTTAGACAACTCTCCTACTCGCTTTCTGTTATGTCTGTGATCTAGAAAATAGCCTGTTTTATGACCATGAATCACATTTGCAGAAAATCGAATACCATGTTCTTTAAAATATACAACTTCAGAAGTTAACTCCCCATGAATCACCTGCCCATCTTTAAAACCATGTTTTGTAGACTTCTGTAAATTACGACTCAATCGGACGACAACGGTTTGTGCGTTAGATATGCGAACTAATTCTGGTAAAATCATCGCTAGATACGGAAACCAGATGCCTGTATAAAATTTGACAACAAGCACATCATGATACACATCTACAATAAGCCCTGGAAAACCGTCATTTTCTCCAAAAATCAAACGATAACTATCCGTATCTGTTTTTAGCAAAGAAGCTCTTTTTGAAAATGCGATTTGTATTTTTCCTTCAAAAAATGCACTATCAAGTGTAGCCGGAGTCGCATGGATGACCTTAATTCTGATAGGCGATGCTACATCATATAATCCGATAGCAAATACTTTGTCTTTACGTTGATCAAATAAAATGGCTATATCTCCTGTATTCCCTGGTTTATTTTGTTTGGCAATACTATCTTCAAACACCCAAGGATGACCTTGTTTAACAAGTTTTTCGGCAGTTGATTTTAATTTGACTGCTAGACGTTGTGTCTTGATATGTGGAAATTCAATCATATATTGATGTAATGGCTATGCGGTTGCTTCTTCAGATATTCTCTCTAAAGGAGCCAATACATCAGCGGTGAGTTTAAATATAATTCGATTATAATGAAATATAATAGAATCTATGGTATTTAAAAATGTATTAAAATCTCCGTTTTTAAACGATCTATCCGTAATAGGAGTTAGTGTATTAGCAGTGACCAAAATGTGTATCAACTCTTCTTTGGTTTCTATATTAGGTAAAGATACAAAGGGAGCTTCTTCTAAATGCTTTTGAGACGCCTCAAAAATATTTTTTATACCGTTAGAGCGAACTACATAGGCTGAGATATCCCCTTCTGTGACGTCTCCTGCGTCTGCCAATCTCTGGTACTCTGAAATGATCGTTATATTTTTGGTTACAAAACTCTTTAAATTGTGTTGCAATACTTCTATCAATTTGAAACGATCTAATTGCTTCTTTCGTTCTTCCTGTGGGGTTGCCACATAACTTAGGTGAAATAACGCTTTATCCCATTCTTTAAAAGAATCTTTAAAATACGCTTGCTTTTCATTTTCAATCCGATCACCCGCTAGTTGAAAATTTTTCTTTTTATAAACGGTACCTTCGTATTCAAAGACTTTTGCTTTTATAACACCCGTGCTTATGTCTACTAGTTTTTTATAATTTTCCTGATACTCCTTTACAGGTACCATAAGCGCAACAAGCTGTTCTTTTATGAGTTTGGTAAACTTTAGATGTATGTGTGGTACATCTAAATTCATAAAAAGATTTTCATGTTGTAGCTCTTCAGCATCGGGTACTATGAAATAACGTTGTTCAAAATTACCCAAATACTCCTCTCCAAAAATTTGTTCTGTTTGTTTTTCTTCTGCGATAAAACTTGTCATCTTATCTAATGAAGGGGTATACTCCTCTTCTTTTAATCCCATGGCATGGACATACAAGTTTTTTGTAAGTGTACTTTGTATTTGTTTAGGATTTTTAAAAAGATTCCAAGGACTTGAAGTATCTAAAATTCCTGTAATATAAGGACTTTTAGCGTTTTGCTCCCTATCTTTATTAGACGGGTGACTAGCATACATATTCAAAGAAGAAAAGGTCTCCTCTTCTTTAAATACAATAGGATGACCTGAAGTATCTGTCTCTCTTTCCTGAATGCTTTTCTCTATATCTTCTTGCAATGTATCAAGTGTTTCTTGTTGATGTACAAATAAATTAGATGTGTACACTTTTTGTTGAGAGGCTGTTGCTGTATAGCTTAAAGTTTTATTCCAAGACTCGTATGCTTTTTCGAGTTTCCATAAAGCATTGACAATAGCTTCACTTCCTGTAAGGCTTACAGCCACTTTATCTGCATGAAATTCCATCTCTCGTGATAAGGACGCATGAAGAATATTTAAGAGTTTATATAATAAAAAAAGTAATTGTCGTATTAACCATACAAAAGGAGTAATTATCCAAGCAATAAAAGAAAGACGTATATCGATGCTTCGCCATATTTCAAGTGCTCGATCCCAATAATCACGTTCAAAAATCATATTATGAATGATGGAATTTGTCATATATACATAACTCCCTACCCTCATGCTAGACTGTGAAAAATGACCAAATTCATGTGCCATCACTGCCTTAAACTCGGTTAAGTTAAGTCCATTAACAAGTGCTAATCCTATACGTAAGTTTTTCTTCCCTGGATAAAACAGACTTAAAAAAGTACTGTGAAACGATACCGATGCATTCACATCATGATCAATAATGATTTTATTAGGTTTAGGTGCCTTTGCATCTTCGGCAATGCGATGAATAAAATCGTAAAGTTCAGGCTCGTCTTCTGGTTTTACAACCACACTAATCTTGTCTTTGTATTTATTCCATCTAAAAATAAATTTGAGGGTAAATAAAAATAGCATAAAAGCGCCGACTGCAAATGCCAGATTAAATAGGTCTCCTTCTGGTTTTTTAAACTCCGTAAACTGCCAGTAAGCAAGCATTCCAAAACCTATAACCATCCCAAAATAGAGTATGAAGAACAACAGTAATCCAGAAATTGCTAATAAAACTTTTTGAATGTAACTATTTTGAACACGTGTAAAATCATTTGGCAAATCGGTAGGATTCTCAGGATATTGCATAGATAAGATCTTTTTAAAAACAAAAACAAAAACAAGAATAAGAAATTTTACGCTTTCGCGAAAGCGTATACCACCACATTCTCATTTTTTGTACTTTAACCCCATGAATTTATATCATTATTTAATCGGCTTTTTACTACTTGCACACATAGGAAATGCGCAAGAATCACCACTAGTCAATATTGAAACTTACGGCGGAACGTATGCGTATGACGTCAAATATGCTACCGATGATAATTTTTTAAAAACGACAGTTTATGATTGTGTACAGTGTTTGCTGTTGCCAGAAGTCGCTGAAGCCATCGCAGCAGCCAATCATGACTTTTGTGAATTGGGATATAAAATTCAGTTCTTTGATTGCTACAGACCTCTTTCTGTACAAAAGAAAATGTGGGCAATTTACCCGAATCCTTCGTATGTAGGAAATCCATATAAAAGTGGTTCCATTCACAATAGAGGTGCTGCTATAGATATGACCATTGTAAAACTAGATGGCACACCACTGGATATGGGAAGTGATTATGATCATTTTGGGAAAGAAGCACATATAGATCACCCTCATAACGAAACTGTAAAAGCTAATCGTACGATTTTATGGAAAGTCATGAAGCAGAATGGATTCTCCCCTATTAGAACTGAGTGGTGGCATTTTAATTACGATGCCAAAAACTATGGATTAGAAGTCCTCGACATTGATTTTGATTGTTCAGAATAATAAGGTATTAAACCCAAGGAAAGCCCTAGCCCTTAAAAATCGACCTAAGGGTCAAGTATTAAACCATAGGTCCCGCTGAAAAAAGCGGGATTAGTTCAACTAACTTTTTATAGGCGTCTTTCAGACTTTACAAAACAGTGTTTCACTAATAAACATTTTTACTACGTAATTGTAAAAACAAAAAGCTCTTAACAAATCCTTTGTTAAGAGCTTTTTTACTAGTGAAGCTATTGGTTATTTAGGGTCTAATAAAGCTTCTATTCTTGCGATTACATCTTGGTAATGGTATTTTGTAATCGTATTGATATTTCCATTTTTTGCGGTTCTTAACATAGAACGTAAAGTAGTTAACTCGCCTCGAATTAATGATTGGATATCCGACGTACTTGTATTATACACAAATGTGCCTTCAAACCCAGGTCTTCCACGTCTTCTTTCAGGACCTTTGTCTGTCATTAAATAAGTGAGTCTATCTACATACGATTTTTGTAAATTTCTTCTATAAATACCTACACTTTGCCCTCTTGAAGCTTCTGACCATAACCCTTTACGTAATTGAGATAACATATCATACGCACTGTAATAATCTTCATTGATCGTTTCGGCATCCATTAATCTTCCTATGCGATCAAAGCTTAAAAGACTATTAAGATAACGTGCTTGTACCCCTCGCATACGCTCAAAATAGCCTGCATGGTCTATGTTTTGTAAGATTTCTTTATCTGCTAACCAATTTTGTGTTTTAAATAGATTTTCCTGAAGCCAATTCATAGAGGCTTGTTGTGCGTTTTTATCTAAATGTGTGTACACAACGCCTTCTTGATCTGGGTTTTTAATATTTTCATAAACGCCACCTATATTGGTAACTACATGACCAACATATCTACTATAAGTTCCTAATAACTCTCCATATAATTCCTCTAGGTCTTGATAATCATTAGTCTGGTCAGATGTCCATTCAGGAAGATGCTCGGCAACATATTTTAGGTTTTTTATTCCGTAGGTACTCGCTTTAATAGGATCATCGCCTATACCTTCTGTTTGCGATTGTGGGTCAAAACGACTTGACTGACGTCCAAATTTATAGATAGGATCATCTGCTTTTTCTAAAACCCATTTATTTAACGTAGGAAGCTCAGCTTCTGGAGACGTTGCTGTTGGTAACCATCTGTATCCCCAATTGACAGCATAATGATCATAAGGTCCCATCTGACGTACAAATCGTATGTTCTGATCTCCAGGTTGTGCTATGTAATTGTATCTCGCATAATCCATTAAACTGGCTGCAATTCCATTTTTTTGTGTGAAGTTACCATCTCGATAGGATTCTACATCATAAGCATAACTAGCTGCCATATTATGAGGAAAACCTAGTGCGTGACCGACTTCGTGCGCAATCACCATACGCATCATCTCTCCTATTTCTTCATCAGGTGTATTTAATGTACGAGCACTTGGATTTGCGGCTCCAGTTTCTAGTAAGTATCGATTTCTATAACTCCGTAAGTGATTATGGTACCAAATAATATCACTTTCTATAATCTCACCACTCCGAGGATCTGACACACTTGGTCCTACTGCATTACGTGTCGTACTTGCCACATAACGCACTACAGAGTAGCGAATATCTTCTGGGCTAAACTCAGGATCTTCTTCTGGTGTTGGTGCATCTTTGGCAATGATTGCATTTTTAAAACCAGCCGTTTCAAAAGGCTTCTGCCAGTCTTCAATTCCTTGTTTTATGTATTTCTGTAATTTTTCTGGTGTTCCTGGATCCAAATAATATACTATAGGCTTTACGGGTTCTACCAATTCTCCTCTTGCATACGCCTCTGGATCTTTTGGTTCTAATTTCCAACGTCGGATATATGTTTTTTCATCTGCTTTTAAAGCCTCACTTCCGTAATCATATTGACTTACTGTAAAAAAACCAACGCGAGGATCTGCAATTCTAGGTTGCATAGGTTCTTCTGGTAAAAGAATCATAGATTGATTCATTTGAAGACTAATAGATTCTGAACTAGCTGCTGTTGGTGGTTCAGAAGCATCATACGTAAAGTTTTGTTTGACCTCTATATTGAACGGAAAACTCTTCACACTATGTATAAAACTACGAGAATCATCTAGCTTTTTTACTTTGTAATCCTTACGTAATCGTGCTGGTAAACCACTTATCGCTTTGACGTCTGTAGAAAAAAGTTTGGTGACATCTATCACAACTGCTGTAGAATCTGCATTGAATGCCTGTATATCAAATGCATACAACGTAGGTTCATAGTTGTTTACACGTACAGAGTTACTAATGGCTTTGGTGCTATCTGCAATATTTTCATAGGATTTTATTTTAAGTAAAATCTTATCTTGATAGCGTTGCCAGTGGACTACTTGCTCATTTGTTTTTGAACCTGCATTAAAAAAACCACCACCTAATCCTGAAGGAATTTGGGCAATACGACTTACCCAAAGCATATCTTTTTCTAGTACAGAAAAAGGAATTTCATATAAATATGACTTTTTAACACGATGTACTTGAAAAAGACCACTATCTGTTACAGCTTCTTTTGTAACAACATCTTTATAATCTTTTATCGCATCTTTATCTTTTTTCTTATCTGGAATTGCGGCTACTTCTGAAGTGTTTTTCTTTTTCTTTTTATTTCTTTTTTGGGCGTGTATGTTTGTTGTAAAACAAAAACTTAGCAATAAGCTAAGGAGTAAAATTTTTTTCATTGATAAAACTATTGATTTGATGATTCTAAGTACCTATACAAGGTATGAATTACAAAATACTTAACAATAGTTTACATAAATATTAACATTTAAACCTACAATATACTTGCTATTGCTTTGAAAAGCGAAATTTCACTGTTTCTGGAGTATCAAAATTAGCGGTTCCTCCCCATCCTTCATAACTAAAAACCAAATCTAATTCAAAAACGGTATCATCAATGAGGTCAATTTGGCCAAAGCTTTGTTCGTCGGGTCCTGTAAGAACATGAAAGGCAGAGTCTCTACAAAAGAGATTAAAGGATTGATATATTTTAGCATAGACATTTGTGCCTGCAATGGTAAATTCTAGCCCTTCTGCTATGATACTTGTTCTCCTAACATTAGGAGTAGGACCCGCTGTAATAGAAACAACTCCATTATTTCCAACACCAAAAAAGGATGATAATTCTCCTTCGACAATTTCATAGTTATAAATTCCTGTAAATAAATCAGCATCAATTTCATCAATGACATTGATTACATATCGATACGGAGATTTAAAAAAGCAAGCATCCGTAAGAATGGAGGCGCTTCCATTCTCTGTACTAAACGTACGTCCATCGGTAAGATGTATTTCTGCACGTAATTCAAATTGATCGCCCGCCTGAATTGTTTCAGAATTTAACAAAAGTGCATCTATAGCTTCTTGATATACTACTTCTATAGTGCCCACTGGCAATCCGTTACTTCCTGTTTGAAAATCAGTACTTGGAATGTCTTTTAATATGATTTCTAATTGACTATTATCTCCGTTGGTTGGAGTTCTATCTTTAAATTGAAGATATAATCTTACAAAATCAAAAATCCCACCTTCTTCCAGATCTTGTTCTTCTAATACAACAATAAATGCACTTTGAAGATCTGTGCGATCAAAATTAGGGGATACTCGATCTATATTACGGAGTATAGCGCCACGTTCTATCTCTTGAAATACCGTGTCTATAGCTTTGTCATCTTCACTACAAGAAATGAACAAAATAAGGCTAAGGACACTAAAAATGATTTTTTTCATAGGATACAAGTTTGATAGTTTATTATTGTTTTAATACCCTTATACTTGCAAGAATAGCTCTTGATAATACTTTATTAGAAATATGATTCAAAACAATTTTATATGTTTTTATCCGCTTTCGCGAAAGCGTACTATTGTTTAGAAAACCTAATTTTAGAAGGCGTATTTGCAAAGTTACACATTGCATCAAATCCTTCAAATGCTTCTAAGATATGTAATTCAAAAACAGTGTCATCATTTGGATCTGCTGTCACAGCAATTGCATCTGGTCCGATTAAAATTCTATTAGATTGATCAAGCGTACAGCCAAAACCAATCCTTTGGTATCTCGTCACAATCGTTGCATCACATACCACGCTAAACTCAATTTCCAATGTAGAACTTGATGCACCTATATCTATAATCCTAACGTTATTAGAATGTCCGTTGCGTATAGTGACCAATCCCTCTTCTCCATACGTAGGCCCAAAAAAACCGTCTTGAACACTTGTATACTCATATATACCAGTAAATTGGTCTAAAGGAATAGGTTCTACAATATTAATTAAATATGTAAAAGGAGATTTAAAAAATCCGTTCGCATTTACAACTGTTCCTGAAGAATTATTAAGATTAAACGTGAGACCATCAGACAAATTAAGATCCAAATCCAAACGAAATTGATCTTTACAATTAGTTTGATCTATCGTCAAACCTGTCGCGTCCAAAAGCGCTGCAAAACTATATTCTAAAGTAATGTTAGGGAGTCCAAATCCGTTGGAAGTAAAATTATCTGGTGTCAATGTTTCGAGTAATACTCGCTGTGTTGAAACCAAATTTCCCGAAGGGGTATTATCTATAAAGGATACAAAAACATCAACCGTACTTAAAAGCCCACCTTCTTCTATATCTTGCTCTTCTATATCTAAGCTAAAAGTACTCTCTGGGCTATTTACTTCAAATTCGCCATTATTAAAACGTAAAGTACGAAGTACAGCGCCTCTATCTACTTCTTCTAGAACAATTTCGATTGCTTTTTCTTCGTCATTACAAGAAATACATAAAACAACACTAAGGATAATAAATGTAATTTTTTTCATAGGATATACGTTTAGTTGGTTAATTATTGTTTGACATCGTTATATCTTCAAGCATATCTTTTAGAGATAATTTCTATGGAATATGGACAAAAAGCAATTGTATATATTCTTTATACGCTTTCGCGAAAGTGTACTATTGTTTAGAAAATCGATACGTTACTGTAATAGGATCACCCGATAAATCTCCTCCTGTCCAACCATCATATCCGATGACAAAATCAGCCTCAAAAACAGAATCATCCAGCGGATCTAAAAGCCCGAAATTAGTTTCCTGAGGTCCCCAAAAAACAATCCCTCCTCCAAAACGACATACGCCGCCACGTTCCTGATAAATATCTGGTAATATAAAGTCACCAGCTACCGTAAAATCTAAAAAATTAGAACGTCTTTGATTGGCGTGATCTCCATTAATAATAGTGGTAACACCAGATGGTGGCACTGCCTCCATACTAGATGACGTAATAACTTCATAATTGTAAGTTCCTGTGTATAAAAAATCTTGAATAGGATTGATGACATTAATTTGATAATAAAAAGGAGAGTATTCACAAAAATCAGCTATGATACTTGGACTTCTATTAGCATATCCTATAATTCGTCCGTCCTTTAAGTGCATATCTGGACGAATATAAAATTGATCACCTGGAGCAACATCACCTATAGTTAGTCCAAACGCATCAAGTGCTTCTTGGAAACTATAATTTAATAATGTGCGGGGTCTACCAAACTCACCAGTATAAAATTCTGATCTTGGGATATCTCTTAAAAGAACCTCATCCCTATTATTTAATCCGTTGGAAGTATTACTCTTAAAGCTGATATACACTCTAACGAAATCAAAGAAATTCCCCTTTTCTTGGTCATTTGCTCTGACCTCTACAGAAAATTCACTTTCTAAATCTGTCATTATAAAATTGTCATTGCCAATTTCTGTATTTATAAGCAAGGCGCCTTTAGGTGCATTTAAAAAAACATCTATAGGTTTTTCATCGGAACTACATCCTAATAAGGTGAATAGCACAATCGTGAGGGTTATTATATTTCTTTTCATCTTTTTCAATTTTTATTAGTCTATACACTTAACTATCTATAATTACCCAAAAGGTTGCGTTTTAAAAGCAGAAAATATTCTTTTACGCTCAGTATAATAGGTCTCTATTTATAGATTATTGTTTAGAAAATCGATATCTAGAAGGTGCGGTTCCATAATTACAACTACCGTCAAATCCTAAATACCCCTCAACAAACCATAATTCAAAAACAGTATCATCATTTGGATCTGCTATTCCAGGTACGACATCTGGACCTAGTAAAGTGGGTGCTGCATTACGTGTACACCACCCTTCTGGAGAGGAGAGTTGATTCTTCCCCATAACGATACGGTTGTCTACCACTGTAAACTCCCAACGTCTGGGAGCTTCAAGACCTATATGATGCAAATTATGATATGCTCTAAATTCTCTTGTATTGGTAGAATGCCCTTTAATAACTTCTACAATAGTTCCGTTGGGAAAGGGTTGTCCAAATTCATTTACAAAGGTCTGTCCATTAGGACCATCTAGTGTAGATTCCATAAGATACATTCCTGTAAAAAAATCTTCTGGGATAGGTGCTATCATATTAATCGTATAACAAAATGGAGAACTAAAGAAGGTGTTAAAGGCGAGTATAATAGAACTCGCATTGGACGCATTAAAGACACGACCATCTGTCAATTTTAAATTGAGATTAACTAGAAATTGATCTTTCACGGCAACTTCTGCTACTGTTAATCCGCTAGCGGTTAAAAGCTCTTCATAGGTGTATATAAGAGATGTTTTAGGGAGCCCATTTGATCCCGTAATCCATACTGACGCAGGAATTATTTCTATTAAAGTATTGGAAACTATTGTATTTCCATTATCGGGCGTATTATCTTTGAACTGCACGAAGACTTCTACTTCTTCTAACAAACCGCCATCTTCAATATCCATTTCCTCCACATCAATACTAAACGTACTTTGTAGATCATTGATATCAAAATCCATATTATGGATCGCTAAAGTTCTAATAACAGCACCTCTTTCTACCTCTTCGGTAACAACTTCAATCGCTTTTTCATCATTGCTACAAGAGAGCAATCCTCCCATAAATAGGAGTAGCAAGTATTTATTTTTCATTGGGTTGGTTATTTTATTAAATATATTAATATCACTACTCATAAACGTACGTACCGATAAAATTTAACTTATCCATAGTGTCATCTCGATCCTTTATTGTTTAGAAAGTTTAATTCTAGAAGGTGCTGTTCCAAAACCACAATTACCATCAAAACCAAGATATCCTTCTACAAACCATAACTCAAATACCGTATCATCATTTGAATCTATAGCGGCATTTTCTGTATCGGGTCCTAACAATATAGCGGGATCCATATCACAAAAACCTATTTTACTGGACAATAAATCTTTACTAAAAACAACTTCATCACAAACGATTGTAAATCTGAAAATTCGAGGTTGTTCCTGTTCAATAGATAACCGATGGCGCAATCGCATCTCACGTACATTAGTAGAATGACCTTTATATACTTCCACCAATTGAGGCTCTCCAAAAGTGGGACCTAAAGGCCCATCTAGAACACTTTCTAGCAAATAAAAACCTGTAAACATATCTTCTGCAATAGGATCTATCACATTAATTGTGTAGCAAAACGGCGAACTCCAAAAATCATCTGCTGCAAGAATTTTAGAGCTTGATTGCCCTGTCGTAAAAGAACGACCATCTGTCAACTTTTGGTTAATCCTAACCTCAAATTGATCTTTACAGGACATATCTGCCATAGTAAGATTAAAAGCACTTAAAGCCTCTTCGAAAGAAACTGTAAGCGGACTTATTGGTTTTCCGAATTGCCCGATGACAAAAACATCGCTAGTAAGTGTTTTTAATAACACCTCATTTGAAGGTAATGCTCCCGTTTTTTTGTAGGTAAGATATACTTCTATTGCTTCTAATAACGCTCCATTTTGCTCATCGTGTACTTCTAATTCTACCCTAAAAATATCGGCTGGATTATGAATAGAGAAATCGGCATTCACTGTTTCTGTAGTTCGCACATAAGCACCTATCTCTCTATCTTCGGCATTAGTAAGCGCTACTTTATCGTCGTTAGAACAGGAAATTATAAAAAAACAGCAGAGGAAAGTCACAAGTACTGATTTAGACATGGTATGGTTCGTTTAGTTATGTCTAAATGTAAAACGATATGTTAAAAAATAAGGTATTCCCGATCATAGTTACCTGTCTATACCTAAAGATAACTACTCTTATTTTTTGGAGTCTACTATACGATCCTTTACATATTCGACCTCTGTTTTACCATGAGGTTTTGCCTTCCCTTCTTCATCAAGTCCTACCATCACAATACGTTCTATGGTAATGATTACCTCCCGTGTCATCTTGTTACGCACCTCACATTGCAAGGTTAGAGAAGCGCTACCAAAGGCTACAATCTCAATACCAATCTCTATAATATCTCCTTTTTTTGCGCTTGCGCGAAAATCAATCTCACTCATATACTTCGTAACTGTACGCGGATTTTCAAGTTGAATAATCGCATACAAAGCCGCCTCTTCATCTATCCATTCTAATAATCTACCGCCAAAGAGTGTTCCGTTAGGATTCAAATCTTCAGGTTTTATCCATTTACGTGTGTGAAAGTTCATGCTGTTTTTATATTTTCGAGAAGTCGGAAATCGCATCCAACATCCATTATTAATTTATTTCTAGTACATAAAAGTACATACTGTTATTGATTTTCTAGCAACGATTCTGATAGTTTACGCTTTCGCACTTCGATACATTTAATATGTGCTTTCGCATTTCGACAAATCCAATATACGCTTTCGCGAAAGCATACCTACACCAAATACCATAATAGCGTAGAAACCACAAGACCAACAATCGCTATCAGCGTTGTCATCATCGTCCAAGATCGAAACGTCTCTTTTTCTGTAAGTCCGAGATATTGTTTGACCAACCAAAAACCACTATCATTTACATGCGAAAATACAGTTGCCCCAGAAGCAATAGCAATGACAAGTACTGCTAATTGTGGTTGCGTAAAAAGTAAGACTTCGTCACCATTACTTATTTGATGTAACAACGGAGCCGTAATTCCCGCAGCCGTAATCATCGCCACCGTCGCCGACCCTTGCAAAACGCGTATAATAGCCGCGACGAGAAATCCAAATACAACGGGTGGGAAGAAGTCGCCACTTAATGATGCTGCGATCATTTCGCCTGCGCCTGTATCAATCAAAATTTGTTTAAACGCGCCACCTGCTCCCGTAAGTAATATGATCACACCCGCAGGATACAGTGACTTTGTAGAGATCTCTAATAGCTGTTGCTTTGAAAACCCTTTGTTAATTCCTAACACATACCAAGCGACCAAATTTGCAATAATAAGGGCTACAAATGGATGCCCTAATAGTCCAGCAGCATAGCTGAGCCACACTGGTAAGGTGTCCTGATCAAAAAGCGGACTTCCCAATACCGTATTACAAACAATTAGAAGAATGGGAATCGCTATAATAAGTAGTATTGTCACTGCCGAAGGCGCATTCTCAGGAATCGCTGTCGTAGTCACCATATCCTCTGGAGTCTCAATATGCATCGTTTTTGACAAACGTTTCGCGAGTAGTGGTCCCGCAATGATCGCAGCTGGTAAGCCTGCTATAAATCCAAAAATAATGACATAGCCTAGATCTGCTCCCAAAATATCTGCAACAGCAATAGGTCCTGGCGTGGGTGGAATAAACGTATGCGTAATGGCAAGTCCAGCTAATAAGGGAATCGCATATAAAAGCAATGACTTCTTCGTTTGTTTTTGCAACGCATAAATCAGCGGAACTAGAATAATAAACGCTACATCAAAAAATACAGGGATTGCTACTAAAAACCCAGTAAGCATAACTGCCCAATGCGCATTCTTCACGCCAAAAAGTTTTAGCATAGCGAGTGCTAATTGTTGTGCGCCACCTGATCGTTCTAATATAGCTCCAAAAAGTGCTCCAAGACCTACCACCGTCGCTACAAAACCAAGCGTTCCTCCCATTCCGTTCTTTACACTATCCAGAATGGTTTTGGGTTCCATACCAGCAATGACCCCCACCACAATACACGTAATCAATAATGCTATAAATGCCTGAAATTTTAATCGGAGTATTAAAAATAGCAGGACACTAATGCCTATGAGTACTGCTGTTAGTAATTGTATATCCATAGTTCGTGTTGGGTTTGTGAGTGGTGAGTTTATGATTGATGAGCCTGTGAGTCGTAAATTTGTTATAAAGGGCTACTGTTCATTTTTTCAAATGTTTTCTGAGTGATGATATCATCTTTCCAATTTCTGTTAATTGTTGCCTATTCAATTCGTCAGTATCAACATCAATATACCCTCTTAATCTTGCTTTGGTTGATGCAGCTACACATTCGGGAGAACTATCCCAAGCCATCTTTAAATATCTATTAAAGTTTGCATCTGTACTTCCTGACCCTTCTGCTATATTAAAAGCGATAGAGTCTGCTGCTCTAATAAATTGAGAAGATAGCCTGTATATTTCTTTTTGTGGGAAAGTATCTATTTGAGTATTTACGGCTTCACAAAACTGAATAGCCTTCTGATACACATTCAAATCTTCAAACCGAAAATGGTATTTACTCTTCATACACTCTATAAATTCTTAATCATTTTAATTTCCTAATATCTCAAAGACTCACCACTCACAGACTCATAGCTATGCATCCCAAACCGTATGAAATGATCCTTCTCTATCTTTTCGTTCGTAGGTGTGCGCGCCAAAAAAGTCCCGTTGTGCTTGAATCATACTCGCTGATGAATCGCCTTGAATCATCGCATTAAAATAGGAAAGTGACGCACTAAAAACAGGAATAGCAGCTCCTGCTCCTACGGCTTTTGGTACTACTTGTTTTAACGCAGATTGTCCTTTTGTGATTTGCGGAATCACACTTTCGTGAAATAATATACTGTCATCAAATCCGTCTAGAACACCAATTAATTGTTGCATCAGTTTGGAACGTATAATACAGCCATTGGTCCATATACGTGCAATCTCTGAAAGATGTAATTCCCATTTGTAATGAATCGAAGCTTTACGTAAGGTTTCAAAACCTATCGCGTGATTAATGATACGTGCTGTTTGATAGGCACTTTTTATGGTAGCAATCTCAAGGTGTTTAATTTCTTCTCTTTTGATTTTATAGCGTTGTTGTCCTTTAACACGTTGTACTTTTTCTGACGATATAATTCGTGCAAGTACTGCTTGTGCAATTGTATCAAAAGGAGTTCCTATTTGCAAGGCTGCCGTAGTACTCCAACTTCCAGTTCCTTTTTGTTGGGCTTTGTCTAGTATTACATCTATAAGTGGTTGCCCATTTTCTGTTTTACGTAAGATCTTTGATGATATTTCTAATAAATAACTATTTTCTTCTCCAGCATTCCAAGTGTCAAAGGTGTGTGCAATATCTTCTAGTGAAACCATACAATGGTAATGTAAGATATCATACACTTCGGCGATAAGTTGCATTTCGGCATATTCAATACCATTGTGAATCATTTTTATAAAATGACCAGAACCTCCAGCGCCTACTCTGGCACAACAAGCATTATTCTGTGCATCTCTAGCGGCTATGGTTTCTAAAAAAATCCCAACTTGTTTGTAGGCTTCGGCGGTACCGCTTGGCATGATTGAAGGTCCTTTTAGAGCGCCTTCTTCTCCTCCTGAAACACCTACTCCCATAAAGTGAATTCCTTTTTCTTGCAAAGTTTCTACACGTCTTTCGGTATCTAAATAATGGCTATTTCCTCCATCCATAATAATATCTCCTTTAGATAAATAGGGTTCTAGTGAGGCTATTACAGCATCGACTGCAGGACCGGAATTGACCATCAGGAATATTTTTCGCGGAAGCGCAAGAGAGTTTACAAAAGCTTCTATATCATCAAAGCCTTTACTATGTTGTAATTCTGGATATGAACGTACAAACTGCATAGCGACGTTTTCTTCTACATCAGCTAAGTGTCTGTTGTATAAGGACAAGGTTATATCGTGATTTGCAAAATTTCGCGAAAGCGATTTCCCCATCACCCCTAACCCAATGAGTCCTAACTGTGATAAAGTTTGTTGTTGTATTGTATTCATAATATGTTTTACTAATGCCTCTTTAGGCATGGTAGCATCACAAATAATACCTGCTCGTGGTGCTTCTAAAGCATCAAATTGTGATTGTAATAAGTCGGGATTGAAAAAGTGATCTGTACGCGCTGCTAAGCGTTCTTTGACAAGCGTACAACTAGCCGAAAGATATATAGTCTTAACGTGTAGTTGGTCAACTTCGAGACGTTTGCGATATTTTTCTTTAAGCGCAGAACAAGCTAAAACAGCACCCTTGGTTTTCCACTGAGGATACTGAGCTACAATAGCATCTAGCCAAGGCCAACGATCTTCATCTTGTAAGGCAACACCCGAAGCCATTTTGTCTTTATTTTTTTGAGGATGGAAATCATCGGCATCATAAAAAGGAACTTGTAGCTGTTTTGCAATCGCTTTTCCTATGGTCGTCTTTCCTACGCCAGAAACGCCCATTACTACATATATCGTTCCCATTAAAATAAGGTTGGTGTGTTTGTATTATTCTGTGAAAGTGTTTGAGGTATTTTTAAATCTAAAGACAATTCACTATTCAACTTTTTAATAAAATAAGCGGTTAGTAATGGTGACTCCACCTCTACATTCTGATGAATGAAAAAATGAATGTTCTTTAATCCCTGAGCGATCCATTTTTGTAATCTCACTATCCAATCGTCTAAGCGTGTATAATCACTCTCATGGTTGGCTCCTACAAAGCGTATAAAAGCTTCATTATTTGTTAATCGCATGTGCATAATATCACGTCTGCCTGCCGTATCCACCAATACATTTGCCATATTATGTTCTTCGAGGGTATGATATAATCGTTCTGCTACCTGAGGATCATTAAACCAATCAGTGTGTCTAAACTCCAATGCTATGGGAACATGCGAAGGCCAATGATTTATAAAATTATCAACGCGGTCAAAATTTTTAGGTTGGAAGTTATTGTGCATCTGTAAAAAGATAGTACCTAACTTTTCTTTGAGTGCTAAGGTGTGATCTAGGTATTCAGGAATATACTGTTCTGCATCAATAAGTCGTTTTAAGTGGCTAATATTATTGGTAATTTTAGGGAAGAACTTAAATCCTTCAGGCGTTTTATCATACCATTTCTCATATTGCTCTTTAGGAAAAAGTCTGTAAAAGGTCGCATTGAGTTCTATACAGTTAAACTGACTAGAGTAATAGCCCAATTCATCTTTGGTGCCTCGTGGATAAAAGTTTTTCAAATCTTGTTTATTCCATTTAGCACAACCTACATAGACTTGCAAAGGAGCTGAAGTAGTAGTACTTAAGACTTTTTCTGTATCTATATGATCTTGAGGGAGTGTAAAATCTATCGTTTCTGGGTGATCTACTTTTCCAAATTTCATCTTTCTGTGGTCTAAGATCATAAAGATAAAATAAATAGATTTTACCTCCTTTATTTGCAATACAAATCAACGATAACGTTAGCGTAAAACAGAAATTCATTAATAATGATCTATACATAGTATTATAACTATTCTTATCTTGTTCTCTTTTTGATAAAGAAAACCTTATATTAATTACAGAACACTGATTTTGTTACCAATAAAAAAGTACTAAAAAAAATTAAAAAACGTGTAACAAAAAAAAGAGTTCATAGTCTTATGGCTAGACATCAAACATTAATTATACACAAATTAGACTTTTATGAAAACGATTAAATTATTAATTGCAGTAGTATTGATAGCTGTTGCGATCCCTACGCAAGCACAAACCGCAGATGAGATCATTGCAAATTACTTTGAAAATACTGGTGGTGAAGAAGCTTGGGGCAAACTCGAAGGACTTCAAATTAATGCTGTTGTAAATCAAGGAATGGAAATTCCTGTTACAATTATTGAAATGAAAGACGGACGTCAAATGATTAAAATTAACTTACAAGGACAAGAAATTACACAATTAGCTTTTGACGGTGACGTGGCTTGGACAACAAACTTCCAGTCTATGAAATCAGAAAAAGTAGATTCTGAAACCTTAGAGAATTTTAAAATACTATCAGGTAAAACGTTCCCTAGCCCATTCTTAAATTACAAAGACAAAGGGTTTACAGTTGAACTTTTAGGAGAAGAGATCATAGATGGAACGAACACGTATAAAGTTGAAGTTACTATGGATCCTGTGAAAGCTGACGGAGAGATGGTAGATAATAAAGTAACATATTACTTTGAAACAGAAAATTTTGTCCCTATTCAAACCGCTTCAGAAATACAAGCAGGACCTGCAAAAGGACAAATTTCTAAAGATACTTATAGTGACTATACAGAAGTAGATGGCTTATATTTTGCGTTTGCTAGAACTGTTTTTGGCGGACAAGCATTAGAAATTAAAAGTATCGTAGTGAACCCAGAAGTAACAGACGAGATGTTTGCCTTCCCAGTTCAAGAATAATACTTGATCATATACAAAACCTCAATCGTTTCTGATTGAGGTTTTTTATTTCGCTTTAAGCGAAAAAATATACAAACAACAATCAATCATAATTCTCATGAAAACTAAAAACATTTTTTTAGGGTGTCTCTTTGCATCCTTTACTTTAGTAGGTAGTGCTCAAGAAATCGTTCTTAAGGGAAAAGAACTTTTTGGTGACATTACTGCTAGACAAATTGGTCCAGCCCTAATGAGTGGACGTATCATCGATATGGAAGTTCACCCAACCAATCCACAAATCATCTATACTGGTACCGCTGGTGGTGGTGTATGGAAGTCTAGCAATGGAGGTGCATCCTACTCGCCTATTTTTGAAGAACACATCCAATCTATAGGACAAGTTGCTATAGACCCTAATGATCCAGATAAAACGGTTTGGGTAGGTACAGGTGAAATATGGACGCGTAACTCTGTCTCTGTCGGAGATGGTTTATACAGATCAAAAGACGGTGGTGTCAATTGGGATAAAATGGGGTTTGAAAACTCAGAACGTATTTCTGGTATCGAAATTCATCCTGAAAATAGTGATGTCGTGTATGTTTCTGTATTAGGTGCGCTTTGGAGCCCAAGCACGGAACGCGGAATTTATAAAACAACAGACGGTGGTACAACGTGGAAGAACATTCTATACGTAGATGAGAACACTGGAGCTGCTGATTTTATGATGGACCCAAATAATCCAGATGTACTCTATGCTGCGATGTGGGAACACAGACGTACGGGATGGGACTTTAATTCTGGAGGAAACGGTAGTGCATTATACAAATCTACAGATGGTGGTGCCACGTGGAATAAAATACACAATGGTTTTCCGGAAGGAATCTTAGGACGTATCGGAATTGCCGTAGCACCTTCTGATTCTAACCGTGTATATGCTGTAATCGAATCTGAAAAAGACAAAGGATTATACCGTTCTAACGATGCAGGTGCTACTTGGGAACTGACCAATAGTGATTTTGCATTAACCGTTCGTCCTTTTTACTTTTCAAGAATTGTGGTAGATCCTAAAAATCCAGATGTGGTTGTAAAAGGAGGTTTAAGCGGATCTATCTCTAAAGATGGAGGAGAAACCTTTGTACCGCTAGGGAATATGCACTCAGACATTCATGATATTGTATTTGATATCAATAATTCTGATATGATGCACGTAGGTACCGATGGTGGTGTATATCGTTCTTGGAATCAAGGAACGACGATGGAAATTGTAAGTAATTTACCTTTATCACAGTTTTATCATATTAGCGTAGATGATGCTGAGCCTTATCGAATTTATGGAGGTTTACAAGACAATGGTTCTTGGTATGGCCCTTCTTCTTCACCGGGAGGTGTAGAAGCTCGTGATTGGGTACGCGTGGGTGTTGGTGATGGTTTTAGAGTGTTAAAACATCCAACCAAAGAAATTCTATATTCAGAAATGCAAGGCGCAGATAATGTATGGCGCTATGATATGGAGCGTAACTATACTAAAAATGTAAAACCACTTCCTGTTACTGGGTATGACGATTTACGTTTTAACTGGAATGCACCTATGGCAGTAAGTACACATCAACCTGATCGTTTTTATATGGGTAGTCAGTATTTGCACGTAAGTGATAATATGGGAGATACATGGCGAATTATTTCTCCAGATTTAACCACAAATGATCCTGCAAAGCAGCCTACTAAATCAGGGGGACTTTCTAACGATACCTCTGGAGCAGAAAAGCATACGACTATTTTTACTATTGCAGAATCTCCTCTGGATGAAAAAGTGATCTGGGTAGGTACCGACGATGGAAATGTGCAAATCACTAAAGATGGTGGTAAGAACTGGACAAACGTAACGGCAAATATCTCAGGATTACCTGCTACCACGTGGGTATATCATATCGAAGCTAGTGTTCATGGAAAAGGAACTGCCTATGCCGTTTTTGATGGTCATGCACGAGGAGATATGAAACCTTATGTATATAAGACAAAGGATTATGGTGCTACGTGGACAAGTATCGTAACAGATGACATTCCTATTTTTGCTCGTAATATTCAAGAAGATTATGTAAACGAAGATTTATTATTCTTAGGCGCAGAAAACGGATTATACATTACGGTAAACGGAGGTAAAAACTGGTCACATTTTACAAATAACTTCCCGCACACAGCGGTACACTTTCTTGATCTTCAAAAAAAGACCAATGATTTAGTCGCTGGAACACACGGCCGTGGTGTTATTATTATAGATGACATAAGTACCTTACGTGAAGTAACACAGGATGTATTAGCAAAAAATGTGCATTTCTTTGATACCAAGAAAGGAACTATGGTAGAAGAAGGTGGCTTTGGTGGTGGTAGTACCGAATTGGAATTTGTAGGACCAAATCCAGGTACTGCATTACAATTAAAATACTATTTACAAAAACGACATACGTTTGGAAAAATGTCTTTAGAAATTCAGGACATGGAAGGTAATGAGATCACTACATTAACGCCCGGAAAGTCAAAAGGGATTAATATAGTACGTTGGGATTACAACACAAAAGCACCTAAAAATGCTGCTGGAAAAACATTAAGTTTTGGAGCTTTCCAACCTATGAGAGCAAAAGCGGGTACGTATAAAGCAGTTCTTACAAAAGGAAAGGATACCTATGAAACTACCTTTGAGATTCAAAACGATCCTAAATCTTTTATTACAGCAAAAGAAAGAGAAGCACAACACGCTACCTCTCAAAAATTGTTTGATATACAAGAAGACTTAGCGTATATGGTGTATAAAATGGATGAGATGATCCAAACAGGAGAAAAAGCAATAGCGGCTGATGCAAAAGCAAAAAAAGTAGCACAACCACTTATTGACGAACTTAATGCCTTGAAAAATACATTGGTAATCACATCTGGTGATAACTATGTAGATTCTGCGCCTCCTCAGTTAAGAGAAAAGCTAGGACAATTGTATAGTGATGTTGCAGCTAACTATGAAGCGCCAAGTCAGGCACAATTGGAGAACCTTTCCTTACTTTCTGATCGATATGCAAAAGCAGAAGCAGATTTAGAAAAAATCTTAAGTAAGCGCTTATCTAAGTTCACAAAGTATATAGAAAAAACAGATACTCTTGCTATGGAATTAAAAAGCAAAGAAGATTTCTTGAAGTAATCATTTATATAACATACACTCTTAAAAGGTCGTCTGAAAGTAATTTTAGACGACCTTTTTATTAGTTAATAACTGGTTGATAACCTATGAGTACGCTTTCGCGAAAGCGTACCACCTATTCGTACTTTTATTAAAACTCAAAATTATGAATGACAGGCCCAATGACATCAAACGCATACGCCCAGAAATTCCTTCGGCAAGGGTGCACGATCAAATGAGTAGTGAAGAACGTTTTCAAAACGAAACAATTCGTCCTATTCTCAAGCTACAGGATCCATTACTTATAGAAATTTTCCGAAACTACATTACAAAGCATAAAAACGTTTTCTATGACTTATCAATTCAAAAGCGAACCGATTATATAGAAAATGCCATTCATAAGGATATGAAGTTTCGCAATGGTATTAAAGGAATTATTATTGGTCAATTTACGGTAGATGAATATCTCAGATATGCTGAAAATTCGTCTGCATTAAATAAGCGAATGATGAATATCGCAAAAGAACGCCTTCTTAGTCATATTCAATTATTTGAACGCCCCATGGTATTGACAAAAGTGAGTTAATGCAAATTCCTGAAAATCAGAATAATTCACCTATAGATCTATCATCTCCTTTGGAGTTAATTATTTTTATAGTAGTACCGATACTACTGATTGTCGTGTATTTTGTTGCCAGACGACGACGCAAAAAATAAAGAGGTTTAATCTAATAAAGAAACGCCGTTTAAGTCGGTGGTGAGTACATCACTCATCAAATCAAAAAACGGACGTAAGAGTTGGTAATGGTGTACTACTTGTTTTCCAAAATCAGGTGCGAGTACCTCTGCGTCTGTAAATGTATGGGAGACAAAAAAACTTTTGAGTCGGATGAGATCAATATTGGGATCGTCTTTACTAAATCCTTTAGGAGCTGTTTTTACAGGATCCCAAGCTTCAAAATGTCCTCCATACGCTTTCGCGAAAGCGGGCTCAGCAAGAATCGCACGAATCTCTGTACTATCCATCTGAAATTCGTTGCGTATCCGTAATAAGTCTTTAGGCTCAGGATTAAAGAAACCACCCGCCACCACCGATTTATTTCCTGGTTCTATACGCAGATAATAACCACCTCTGCGGTGTGCTCCTGCCCTACTAAAACTGGCACTCCGATGTACATTATACGGTGTCTTATCTTTACTAAAACGAATATCTCGATTGATCCGAAATACCTTTAATTTCTCTATTTCGTCATGTTCATTAAGTCCCTTTTGAATGTCCGCATAAAAAGCTTTTAACGCTTTTTCACTTGCTTGGTATTCTTTCTTATGTTCTGTCATCCAGTCCCGATGATTGTTCTCTTTAAGTGCTTTTAAAAAGGAAAATGAAGAAGCTGGTACTGTATTCATAATGATATTGTTTAAGGAATTAAAGATACTATTTTGTTGATTACAGACGTACATTGTGAAGCATCAATCCGCTAGGCTGTGCGATGTGTTCTAGTTTGATTCCATTATCAGGAACTAAGGTTTGTTTGATAAACTCAAAATCTATTTTGCCTTGTCCAAGATCAAATAAAGCACCCATCATTAAGCGAACTTGATGTCGCTTAAATCCTTTCCCGCATACGCGAAATATAAAACTCTCATCAGGGAAAAAACTAGCTGTATACAGATCGTTAGTAACAATCTCACTGATTTCTAAGGTATTTATGGTTCTAGTTTCTGGGTTGGGTTTATATGCGTATGTTCTAAAATCGTGGGTTCCTACAAATAATTGAGCCGCTTCTTTCATCAAGTCAATATCTAATGTTGCTGTGATATTAACCATATAGGGTGCTGCAAACGGATGGTTTTTTTCGCCATGTGAAAAGAGATAGATATACTCTTTTCCTATAGGTGCATCCATAACATTAAATGTCTTATCGACTTCTGTGATTTCTAAACAACGAATGTCTTGAGGTAAATTTTCATTAAAAAGTGTTAAGAAATCATCTTCTGGCAACGGTGTATCTTTTAAGAACAGCTCCACATAAGCCACATTTGCAGAAACCTTGGCATCCGTTCGACCAGAGGCTAATAGCTTAAAATTTTTATGTCCCAACACATACGAAAATGTGCGTTCTACCATACGCTCTACCGTAAGCACATCAGGTTGCTTTTGCCACCCATGATATCTAAATCCTAAGTATTGAATCTTTAATAAGTAATAGAATCGCTTGTCAAACATAGCTGCGAATTTAGCTTTGAAATTGGTATTATAAATACTAAAAATTAAAAAAATCGTACATTGTTAAAACAAACAACCAAAAACCAACACACCATGACAACACTTGGCAAACCAAATGCGCTCTTGGGGATCGTCGCTATTATTGCACTTTTGTGGAATTTAGCGGGGCTCTCAGAATTTATTAAAACCGTATTTTTTGTAGAAATGTATGCGGAAACCTATACGGAGGTTCAAATGGAATCTATTCGTAATGCGCCTATATGGATCAATGCATTATTTGGCATTTCCACTATTACTGGCGTTTTAGCATCTATCATGCTCTTGGTTAGAAAAAAAGTAGCCATTCGATTATTTGCTATTTCAGTACTAGCGGTGATCGCACAAACGTTAGGAGGTATCTTAGCTTTAGATACTATAGACCTTTTTGGAATGGGTCAAGGATTACTATTTCCGTTAGTAGTTATTGTATTGGATATTTTCTTTTATTGGTTCAGCACCTATTCTTATAAAAAAGGATGGATTCATTAAGATCATTATTCTGTTACAGGTTATTTGTGAACCGTTAACTTTTCACTTTTCACTTTTCACTTTTCACTTTTCACTATGAGCATCTAAATGAGCTATTTTAAAATTTGTAACTTTCTACTCACTATTTAATTAAAGCAATCCCTTCGTTATGAAAGAACTAAAAAAAGAAGACATCAATCAAGAGATTTTTGACCTGTATGATGATTATGCTCACAACAAACTTAACAGAAGGCAATTTGCAGAAAAACTTGGTATTTATGCGGTTGGAGGTCTCACTGTATCATCCTTACTTAGTTTTATGTCACCGAACTACATTGATTCGCTATTGGTAAAACCCGACGACCCAACCTTAGATTCGGAGTATATTAGTTATAACTCACCAAAAGGAGGAGGCATCATAAAAGGCTTATTGTCAAAACCTAAAGATGCAAAAAAACTCCCAGGAGTCATTGTTGTTCACGAAAACAGAGGACTTAATCCATATATTGAAGATGTAGGAAGACGCACCGCAAAGGCAGGTTTTATAAGTCTGGCACCAGATGCTTTATCACCTTTAGGAGGTTATCCAGGAAATGACGATGATGGTAGAACCATGCAAAAGAAACTTGACCGAAATGAAATGCTTGAGGATTTTATTGCGGGGTATCATTATCTAAAAACCCACGAAAATTGTACTGGAAAAGTTGGTGTAGTTGGTTTTTGTTTTGGTGGCTGGATTTCAAATATGATGGCCGTACGCCTACCCGATTTAGGAGCAGCCGTACCCTATTATGGTAGACAACCAGAAGCCGAAGATGCTAAAAAAATTAAAACACCCTTATTGCTACAATATGGAGAATTAGATACCCGTGTGAATGAAGGTTGGCCAGCTTTTGAGGAAATCCTTAAAGAAAATAACATTGAGCATACGGCGTATATCTATCCTCAAGTGAATCATGGATTTCATAATAATACAACACCACGTTATGACAAAGAAGCAGCTAAACTATCTTGGGAACGCACCATTGCATTCTTTAATAAACATTTAAAATAAAATAATCATTTTCTTTATCTGCATGTCCTTTTACTTTACTATTATGCATAACACCTTACAATATCTTGTGTATCAAATAAACACATAAAAAAAGATAACAAAATGCATACAAAATAGGGCTAATCCTAGGGATTCTTGGAGTCCTTGCCGGTATCGGATTGATCTTGAGTAAAAGGTATCTCATAGGTATCTTTGAGTCTGTTGCGTGTGCTGGGATCATTCTAAAGGGATATAAGAACAAGAAGGAAGTTTAAAAATAAGTAAATAACCAGGAATAGTTTTTAGTCACAAAACCTTAAAAACAGCTTTTATGATCGTGGTTGTATTTTTAACTAGATATAAAAATACCCTCCAACCTTCCTCATAAATTTTTCTCCCATATTCCATAAATAATACCTAGTTTTGACCTAGATTCCTAACATACTTAGTCATACCTACTGTTATTCAAATATGCACCCCCATGAAAAAAGTGATTTCTATTTTTCCTATTGTTCTATTGCTTCTGTTTGCTTCTTGTAAAAAAGACACCTCCAACACTGTTGAAAAAGAAACAAATCTGACCGCTGCTTTGGACAGTATGGATCAAGACCATGCACGAAGTATACGTACCTCTGGAGATTTCGTTTCTAAGGCATATATTATAGATAGTATGCTCTATCTGGATGCGAACATGAGAAAGGATCATAGAATATTTGGCTACGCACAGCCAGATACCTTATCAGAGCGTTTGTTCTTATTATCTATTTATACCAACGATATTGAAAAAAATCCCTTTGATCTGCCTCTAGGAGCATATTATGAATTAGATAGGTATCATCCACTCCGCATCCAATACAAAGGACATGATGAAGAATTTATAGAAGCTATCGCTACAGATAGCTTGGGCAAGAGAACTACGCTCTATTTTGAACGAAAGTGGGTACAACTAGAAGATGAAGTATATACCGAAGACGAGGTGCTTCAAGAATATGGACAAATAGAAAACATAGAAGACGGAGCTTATCCTTTTTTTATCGTCACAGTAAATTTTATAGGAAGTAGAGCCAAAATAGATTTGGATTTAAACATTGAGTCGATGTCGCTGGATGTGGAAGGCCTCAACAAACTCGAAGGCAAATATGCGACCATCTATTATACCTCAGAGTTACGAAACAACCTGCAAGATCTTCACTATAACGGCACTTCTGTTTTTGGAGAATATGCCGCTGACTATAATAAGAGCTGGGATCAAATTACAGGAACACTTAAAGGTGCTGGTACCGTCACTGCTGGTGATCTCCCTAGTTTTATTTCCATTGCCGGAAATGAAGGGGAGAACTTAGATTTTGAGGTGTTTATTGATGATGAAATGGTTAAAGCAAATGGCAAAACCGTTACGGTCTTTTATGTCACAGACGTGGTTAATATCATTACCGACATCCTTCCTTCGGAAGAGTAATATATGTTCAAATAATCCTCGGAAACAAGCTTGAAATATATCAAATACTAGATCTCGCTCTAAAGCGGGATTAGTTCAACTAGCCACTTTAAATGTGTTGCTTCGCAACTTTTTAAAGCGTAGTTTCACTAATAAGCCTATCCAAGGTCTCACGGACTTCAGCACTATTCCAATTGGCGGCGCCTTTTTCTTTGATGATGATTTTTCCTGTTTTATCAATGATATAATTGGTAGGAATACTACGTTCAAAAAGTAACTCAGGGGTTTGCATTTTTGGAAAAACGGCTGGAATGTTAAGCTTTTTTCGCTCTAAAAATCGTTTAACAACTGTAGGCTCTTCTTGGGTAATCAATACAAAATCAATTTTGTTTCCGTAGTCTGCATAGAGTTTTTCTATACTTGGTAACTCAGCGATACAAGGCGGACACCAGGTCGCCCAATAGCTGATAAAGGTTACTTTCCCTTGTCCTACTTCGGCATCACGAGAAAGCCCATCTATAGAAGCAAGTTGATAGGTAAAGGGTTGGAGTTGGGTTTGGTCTGCTTTCGCGAAAGCGGAAGGAGAAAATAGCTTTACTTTGATCTTATTGAACGCTACCTGAATCGGTGTTCTGGTTTGCGGAATAAGAAGCAATGCAATCACGATGATGAAAAGGATATTTTTTAAGTTGATTTTTTTCATAAGTGAGCTGTTGTATAAGACAAGGTAGGAATTCAACCTATTTTTTGAACCAATAGAAATAGTCGGTATTGCCAAGTATTTCTTACAAAAAAAGAGCCATCGGTTAGGATAGCTCTTTTCTATATATCATATTCATAAGCTTATGCAGCATTTTCCTTTTTGATCAGGTTTAAAGCACTTCCTTCGTTATACCAATCAATTTGAGGTTGGTTATAGGTATGGTTTACTTTAATCACGTCTTTACTTCCATCGGCATGAACAACCTCTATCGTTAATGGCTTATCTGGAGCAAACTCGTTTAAGTCTAAGAAGTTGAACGTATCATCTTCTTGGATAAGATCGTAATCTGCTTCATTAGCAAAAGTTAATCCGAGCATCCCTTGTTTTTTAAGATTAGTCTCATGGATACGTGCAAAACTTTTTACAATCACCGCAGCCACTCCTAAGTGACGTGGTTGCATGGCAGCATGCTCACGAGAGGATCCTTCACCATAGTTATGATCTCCTACTACTATTGTTTTAATCCCTGCGGCTTTGTATGCACGTTGTGTATCTGGTACACCTCCATATTCCCCAGTTAATTGATTCTTAACAAAGTTTGTTTTTTTATTAAAAGCGTTTACGGCTCCTATCAACGTATTGTTTGCAATATTATCTAGATGACCTCTGAAACGTAACCAAGGACCTGCCATTGAAATATGATCGGTGGTACATTTTCCAAATGCCTTTATCAATAATTTAGCTCCTGTAATAGCATTTCCTAAAGGTTCAAATGGTGTTAATAATTGTAAACGTTCTGAATCTTCATTAACAACAACAATAATGTGTCTTCCATCTTCTTCTGGTGCTAAGTATCCATTATCTTTTACTTCAAATCCTTTTGGAGGTAATTCCCATCCTGTAGGCTCATCAAACATCACTTCTTGTCCATCTTCATTAATTAATGAATCTGTAAGCGGATTAAAGTCCAAACGACCTGCAATTGCGATTGCTGCTGTGATTTCCGGAGAAGCTACAAAGGCATGCGTATTAGGATTTCCATCTGCACGCTTTGCAAAGTTTCTATTAAAAGAATGTACGATACTATTCTTGGGTGCATTTTTAGGATCACTATAACGTGCCCACTGCCCGATACAAGGGCCACATGCATTGGTAAAAATCTTAGCATCTAAGTTTTCAAAAACTTGTAAGATTCCGTCTCGTTCTGCAGTGTAGCGTACTTGTTCAGAACCTGGGTTAATCCCTAATTCTGACTTCATCTTCAACCCTTTATCAATCGCTTGTTGTGCAATTGAAGAGGCTCTTGATAAATCTTCGTAAGATGAATTGGTACAAGATCCGATTAATCCCCATTCTACTTGTAAAGGCCATTCATTTGCTGTTGCCTTTTTGGTCATTTCAGTACCTACTGTTGTAGATAAATCTGGGGTAAATGGACCATTTAATAACGGCCCTAATTCTGAAAGATTAATTTCTATCACCTGATCAAAATACTGCTCAGGATTTGCATATACTTCTGGATCTGCAGTAAGGTGTTCTTTTACTTTATTTGCGGCATCGGCTACATCTTCTCTATCGGTTGCTCTTAAGTAACGCTCCATCGACTCATCATATCCAAACGTAGACGTGGTTGCTCCTATTTCGGCTCCCATATTACAGATAGTTCCCTTTCCTGTACAAGACATTGCAGTCGCACCAGGTCCAAAATATTCAACAATAGCTCCAGTTCCTCCTTTTACGGTAAGAATTTCAGCTACTTTAAGAATCACATCTTTAGGTGCTGTCCATCCACTTAATTTACCTGTAAGTTTAACTCCGATAAGTTTAGGGAATTTAAGCTCCCACGCCATTCCTGCCATTACATCTACAGCATCTGCTCCACCAACACCAATAGCGACCATACCTAGACCACCTGCGTTTACGGTATGCGAATCAGTACCAATCATCATTCCGCCTGGAAAGGCATAATTTTCTAAAACTACTTGATGAATAATTCCTGCACCAGGCTTCCAGAAACCAATACCATATTTATTTGATACAGACTCCAAGAAATTAAATACCTCACTACTTACGTCATTTGCATGCTTTAAATCTTTTGCAGCTCCTTCTTTTGCTTGGATTAAGTGATCACAATGTACAGTGGTGGGAACTGCTACTTTATCTTTACCGGCTTGCATAAACTGTAATAAAGCCATTTGTGCAGTAGCATCTTGACAAGCTATTCTATCTGGAGCAAAATCTACATAATGTTTGCCTCTTTCAAAAGCTTTTGTAGGTGTTCCTTCCCATAAATGGGAATATAAAATCTTTTCAGAAAGGGTTAATGGTTTTCCTACAAGGTCACGAGCTGTATCTACACGCTCTGCCATTTTTTTGTAGACTCCCTTGATCATTTCTATATCAAATGCCATATACTTTTTGGTTTATTAAAGTTGTTTATTGGTAGTACGAGCTACCTTATTTATCAATCTAGCGAAATTACGAAAACGAAGCGACAAAGACAATAGCAACGCCAACGATTCCCTATATCACATCTTATAAATGAGATATGCGAAAAAACACCCTATAATAATATCATAATCATAAAAAAAGGGACTAGAAATTGTAAAATGTATAATTTCTAGTCCCTTTGAGGGTTTCTAACTGGATACGCTTTCGCGAAAGCGTAAATCTGCTTTATATAATGCTCCAGATATGAATATTATAATGTTAAATTATAAAATATAATTTTAGACTTTAAAAAAAAAAGTATATTTAAAGTATTATAATCATATAAAATACGAAAATTATGCAAAAAAAAAATGTAAAGAAGTTGTCATTGAAAAAGAAAGAAATTTCTAAGTTAGGAGCAAAAATCACTTTAGGAGGAGCAGGTGGACCATCTAATGGATCCCCTTGTCCGTCTGTACAAACACTAGAGACTTGTGAGTCTATAGGTACTCAGTGTGGAGGTTTAACCTATGATTTTAATTGTAGACCATCAGAGATTGTTAGATGTCCACAACAATAATATATTATTATTATTTTTCAAAAAGAGGATTTAATTAAATCCTCTTTTTGCTTTTAAACTAAAACTTACTCTAAAATTAGTTTAAAAAAATCAACTTCATTTAATACAATTTACTGCATGCTATCTTACAATGTTAAAGAACCTATACATTATTCTCCTGTATTTGACGTATTGATATATAATATGATACAAATTAGATTAAACACTTTTTTCTTGGTAGGAAGGCTAAGTACTAGTCAATTAGATTATAGTAATGAGTACTATACTAATAGTATTGGAAGCTTATTACTACATATAAATTTTTTACAATTTGAGTTTTTGATTACACATCTTGAAAAAAGATTTATGACAAATGAAGAGATTGTAAGATATACTCCTGCATTCCAAGAAAATCTCGTAAAAAAAATGATAAAAAATCATCCTATTAATTACTATACTGGTCTAATGCTTGAAACTAGAGATCTAATCATTAAACATTTTATGAAAAAAGATGATGATTGGTTATTAAATGATAAAAAAGGAAAAGATAACATCTATTCTATATATAGACATCTTCTTGATGATGAGCTTAGTCACCAAGGTCAAATAAAGTTGATCAAAAAGCAAATTATTAAAAGAAAGGTTCAATGAGCCTTTTAAAAAAAATTAAATAAACAAATATCAAGTTACGCCAGATATAGAAACAAATTATAACAAAAAAATGTATTCATATTTTGATGATTTTTTAATACGCACACCATCTTTTACGTTTGAAGAGCTAAAACAATATCTATTTCAAAAAGAATTTAAAGATGAAGATTATGAAGATTTATGTAAAAATAAATTTTTTATGGATGCTATATACATAGCATCCCCTGTTTTATATAATCGAATACAAAAAATGTTGTTAGGCGAACTTGATCTTAAGAAAAAAGAGAAAGTACAATCATCAATTATTAAGTATTTTATTAGAATATCTAGTAGATGTACACCTTATGGCCTTATGGCTGGAATTGGGATAGGAAAAATTACCAACACCACGAATCTTTCTATTAATGATTGTAGCTATTACTCAAGATTAGATATGGGTATATTACAATCTATTGTCTCTATGCTTGTATCCCAAGAACCCATTAGAGAACAACTCTCATATATACCTAATAACTCCATTTATACTATTGGGAATAATATTAGATATATAGAAAAATATATAGTCGCTGGAAACTATAAGTTTAAGGTAAGTGAAATAGAACATACTAGTTATCTAGAAAATCTATTACTTTTTTCAAAAGATATTTGCAGTTTTAAAGAACTCACAGATTTTATAGTAGATCATGTAGAGGTTGATCCTGACGAAGCTAAGGAATACATTCATGAATTAATTGATAATCAAGTCTTAGTAGATGAACTACAGCTAGGCGTTACAGGTGATGACAACTTTGATTTTCTTATTAAAAAATTGAAATTTATTTCTTTATCACCAGAATTATATGAATTTGTTTTCAATCTTGAAAAATCTATACAAACAATAAAAGAGGAACCTGAAAATTTGATAGCCAATATCAATGAGCTCAAACAGAATTTAAAGAAATATTTTGAACATCAAAATCTTAATAACCTTATTCAAATTGATTTAAAATCTTCTGCATCTAATATTACAATAGAAAGCAATCTTATTAATAAAATAAAAAATGGAATTTATGTTATTAATAAATTAAGACCAAATAATAAAACTGATACAATGAAAGATTTTAAAGAATCTTTTAGAAGCCGCTATGAGGATAGGGATATTTTGCTATCAAAAGTATTAGATATTGAAACTGGTATTGGATATTATAATAATAGCACTGAAAGTGGCTTATCCCCTTTATTAGAAGGCTTACCGTTTTTTATAAATATAGAACAAAGTGATTCTTTACCATGGAATGCAATTAATAAATTTTTGTATGAAAAAATTCAAAAAGCAATTAAGCAAGGAGAAGCTGTAGTACAAATCACAAAGAAAGAAATCAATATTTTTCCTGAAAACACAGAACAGTTACCCTCAACAATTTCAGTAATGTCTGAATTATTGCTTGAAAACGGGCAAGAAAAAATTAAAATCCTTCCTTTTGGTGGCTCCAGTGCTACAAATCTTATTGCTCGTTTTTCTCACTTAGATAAAGAAATAGAGAATTTTGTATTAAAAATAGCTGATTTTGAAAAGAATTTTGATGAAAATTCAATCATTGCTGAAATTGCTCATCTTCCTGAACCTAGAGCTGGCAATATTCTTGCAAGACCTACAATAAGAGAATATGAAATTCCATATATAGCAAAATCAAGTGTAGACAAAATGCACACTATAGATATAAATGATATTTATGTATCTGTAAATGCATATGGGAAAATATACTTAAAATCTAAACAGTTAAATAAAGAAATAAAACCACAACTTTCTACCGCACATAACTATCATGATAGCAGTCTACCTATATATAAATTCTTGTGTGATTATCAGAATGAAAATACAACTAATGAGTTTTATTTGGATATTGGACCTTTAACTTCACTTTTTGACTATATCCCAAGAATTGAGCATGATAGCGTTATCCTACGATATGCGACATGGTACATACAAAATGAAGAGCTTAAGGATATTAGAAATTCTTTTCATAGTGATGAACTACTAAGGTCTAAAATCTTAGAGTTTAAGGAAAAAAGAAAAATTCCAGATATTTTTATTTTATCAGAAGGAGATCTTGAAATTACAATCAGTTTATTAAATATTGATTTAATAAAAATTTTCTTGAATCTGACCAAAAACAAAGCTATAATTTCTATCAGAGAATTTTTATTTCTAAACCAAAGAATAGTCAAAAAAGAAAAAAGTTCAAACTCATATACAAATCAACTTATATTTAGTTTTTTTAAAGAAAAGTAAATTTTATAAAACTAGATTTTCATCGAGATTAATAAAAGATTAAAGCTACAATAATGCATAAAGAGCAGATTAAAAAAATTATAATAGAATTTGAACATTTTTTTTCTCAAGATCTCTCGACTCATATTAACGAAGGAAATGTAGGTCTCCTTTCTGGTCGATGTTCTCTACTTTTTTCAAATGCCATTTTATGTTTAAATAATGAAACATTAGATCGTTCTATATATATCGATGAGCATATTGAATACATTATTGAAACTCTTGATGAAAATTCAAATCTATTTGTTTCTTTAAGTAATGGTATAGCTGGCGTAGGTTTCTGTCTACATTATATCCAAGAAAATAATTTAAGTGAATATGATCTAGAAGACACATTGGAAGAGATTGATGAAATTCTAGAGGATACTATGTATGAAACTGGTCAAAATGAAAATAACTTTGACCCCCTTCATGGATCAATTGGAATTGCCTTGTACCTTATAAAGCGCAAAAAATATTTTTCTTCTATAGCAATTTTAGTTCAAAAAATATATGATAAAATTATTAAAGATGAACATGAATTTAAATGGCAAACATACGACCAATTTAGAACTAAAAAGATGGTATATGATTTTGGGCTTGCCCATGGAAATGCAAGTTTATTATTTTTCCTCTCCAAATGCTATAACCACAATATAAACTCAGATTTATCAAAAGATATGATGTATAATATCATTTCCTTTTATAATAGAAATGAGCAAAAAATTGAAGAAACAGGGTCTATATATCCTTCTTCTATAAGTGTTGAGAGTTACTCTTCAAATAAACAATCATTCTCTAGATTAGCATGGTGTTATGGAGATTTGGGAGCTTTACATGCTTTGTTTTTTGCAGCAACATCATTGGAAGATAAACTGTTAATTAAGCATTTTAAAGACTTAATAATTCAAACTACTTCGAGAAAAGAGCCGGCTGAAACAATCATAAAAGATGCTTGTTTTTGTCATGGAAGTGCTGGTCTAGCTCATATTTATTCAAAATTATCTAAAAAAATTGATGATTACAGAGTTAAGGAAGCTGCAACATATTGGTTAAAAGAAACTCTTGGTTATAAAAAATCAGACGATGTATTTTTTAGTTTAAGAGATGATGTAGAAAACATAAATTATATGTCTTTACTTGATGGAGTCACTGGTGTTTCTTCTGTATTATGCTCTATAGACAATATAAAAATTAAAGAATGGGATTCTTTTTTATTATTATCATAAACTATTTTCTTCTTGCCTTTAATGATTGATAATATCTAAATAAGAAATCATAAATCACTAATTCATTAGCTCTATTTTTTACTAAAAATAACCTATTACATAACATATGAATATGACTACAGATCAAACTATTTATAGATACATCTAATGTCCCCTGGGCTTCACTATCTATAATATCTAAACAAGGACCTTTGATGTTTTCTTCTTTAGTATTAATAAGATTACTTAAAAAATCATAATTTTTATCATTACAATAAGATTTAGTCAAAAAGAATTCTATTTCTTTTTTATTGGCTCTATATTTCTTGCTAAGTTCTTGTCTAAAAATCTTAGATACACCAAACTCTTTATAATAGCTTTCTTTTAAAAAGTTAGAAATAAAAATTTTAGTATCTAAATCACATTTAAAAGAATCTAATAAACTATCTATAGCAGATAACCCAGAAAGCCATCTCAAATTTTCATTACTATCATTCTCTTTATAATATTTCAAAAAAGAAAGGATAAACATAGAATCAAAATAGAATATATCCTCGCTAAAATCTATGGTATTACTTCCATATCTTTCTAGTTCACGTTTATAAGTGTCTATTTGATAATTCCAGATTAAGCCATGATCAACATAAAGTTTAATACTTGGAAGTATTTTCTGTATTAAAACACCTATGTCTTCTTGTTTTTTTAAGCGAAGTCGTATTCTTAAATGATAATCAGGGTCAGCATATCTTATAAAGAACCATTCAGTAATAATATTATTTTTAAGAAGGTGATTTACAATATTATAAAATTCTTCAGTTAAAAACACTTCCGATGTTTCTGGACCCAAATAAATTTTAAAAAAAAACCATTCCTCTCCTAATAGAAATATCCTTTTAGCTTTATAATTCATGCTTATAGAATAATTTTAAAATAAGCTTTTAATAATATCTTCTATGCTGAGACCTTCTGCTTCTGCTTTATAATTTTTAATTAATCTATGACGTAAAATTCCCGTAGCAACGGCTTGTACATCTTCAATATCTGGAGAATATTTACCGTTGACAGCTGCATGCGTTTTTGCGCCTAATATTAAGTTTTGAGAGGCTCTTGGTCCTGCTCCCCAATCTACATAATCATTAATAATTTGTGTGGCTGTTTTGGTCTTGGGCCTTGTTTTGCTTACAAGTTGTACCGCATATTCTATCACATTGTCTGCGACAGGAATACGACGAATTAACTGCTGAAAATCAATAATTTCTTGATCAGAAAAAAGCGAATTTACGACAGGCTTATGATCTGAAGTGGTTGCTTTTACAACATCTACTTCTTCCTGAAATGAAGGATAATCTAGGTTAATTGCAAACATAAAACGGTCTAATTGCGCTTCTGGTAAAGGATACGTTCCTTCTTGCTCAATTGGATTTTGGGTTGCCAACACAAAATAAGGCAAACTAAGTGGGTACCTATTTCCAGCAACAGTCACAATACGTTCTTGCATCGCTTCTAATAATGCTGCTTGTGTTTTTGGAGGTGTGCGGTTGATCTCATCGGCCAAGATGATATTTGAAAATACAGGTCCTTTTATAAACTTAAACTGACGCGATTCATCAAGGATCTCTGATCCCAAAATATCACTCGGCATTAAATCAGGTGTAAACTGAATACGTTTAAAATCCAGCCCTAATGCAGTCGCAATGGTATTTACCATTAATGTTTTTGCGAGACCAGGGACTCCTATTAATAAGGCGTGACCTCCAGAAAATATAGAAATAAGAATCTCATCTATGACTCTTTCCTGTCCTACAATTACTTTTGCAATTTCAGCTTTAAGTTGTTTATGTTTTTCTACTAATTGATTTATAGCAGCTACGTCTGACATATTTTTTAATTTTTCAACCAGTTACTTACATATTCACAGTTACGGTTTTCACCATTCACTTTTATGTATGTCTCTTCTATTTTTTCTTTTTGCCAATCTGAGATTGTCTGAATTTGCTTTTCTCTAAGCGCTAAATCTTTAATCTTAATGTAATCTTTAGAATAATCGGCTTTATGCTCTTCTAATCTATTTTTTACAGTCATGATTTTAAAACGTGTCTTTCCAGTACGGCTAGGATCATTGAATACAAGTGATACTTCTCCGTCATTTAAGTCATTAACTTTCGTATATAAAGTAGGGTCTAATTTGTTTAATTCAAAACGCTTATCTAACGTTACTGGATTTACTAATACGCCACCGTCAAACTTAGTTTCCTTTTCATCAGAAAATTCACGAGCTGCTTCGTCAAAGGTAAGTTCTCCAGACTCGATACGTTTTTTGATACGTTCAATCTTATCTTTTGCTTCTTCTTCTTGTTCTTTATCTACGTCTGGAATTAATAAGATATGTCTGATTTCAAGTTTATCTCCTCTAATTTTTTCAAGAGTCGCAATATGGAATCCATATTCTGTTTCAAAAGGCTCACTTACCTCTCCTTCCTGTAATCCAAAAACAACATCTCTAAATTCTTTTACTAAAGGTGTTTTTCTGTCTATCATCATAAATCCTCCTTCACCTCTAGAAGCTAGATCGTCTGTATATAGTACTGCTTTGGTAGCAAAACTACTTCCATTATCAAGGATGTCTGATCTAAAGCTATTCAAACGATCAATGATTTTTTGTCGTTCTTCTTCGGTGGCTTTCGGTTCAATAACAATTTGTGCAATTTCAAGTTCTACACCAAAGGTAGGGAGCTCATCTTTTGGAATTCTTTCAAAGAAAGATTTTACCTCATCAGGAGTAACGTCTACCTCTGAAATGATTTTTTCATTCATACTTTCAGAAAGACGAATGTCTTTTCGGATAGAAAATAACTCAACTCTTAAATCAGCTATGTTATCTTTTTTATAAAATTCTAATACTTTTTGCTCAGATCCGCGTATTTGAATAAATCTATCAATCAATTGATCTACCTCTGAGTTGACTTGTGCATCATTCACAACGATACTGTCCTGAATGGCATGATGTGCGAGTAACTTATCTTCTAATAATTTACCCATTACTTGACAAGGGGTAATATCTACTGTAGACTGTCCTTGGCTTTTTATATCAAATAAAAATTTATCAATATCACTTTCTAAAATCAAATATTCACCTACAACACCTGCAACACCGTCTACTTTAAACTTAGTGAAAGAATTTGTAATACTATCTTGCGCCAATAAGGGTTGACATACAAATAGTATGATAAGGGTTCTAATTATATATTTCAAATTTTTTGTTTTTAATGGCATCATCTTTAATCTCCTTTTCAAGTTGCTTTGTGAGGGTTAACTTCCGTTTGTTTCTTATAATTTGGTTAATGGTTGGCCGCACATACGTTAAGGGTGCAATATCATTGCGTGATAGCGTTTCCTTGACAGCGATCAAATATAATCCTAATGAATCTCGTAGTTGTAAGAAATTTGTTTTTTTTAACAAATTATCAGCATTTGTGGCATCAATAGGTTGGATACTGTTTTGGACGACACTTCGTTTTACCCAAATGGAATCATTTAAAAAATAATTTTTAAACTGTAATCGTATAGAATCTAGCACCACTTTGTCTTCTTCTTTAAAATTGATAAAGAGTTTTGCTAGATTATTAGTATCATTATAGTCTGGTGCTAGATGAATATATCTAAGCTTCACTAATTCTTCATTAAGTCGGAAGTTTTCCTTATTCTGCTCATAAAACTCCTGCGCTTCTTGATCTGACACCACACTATCTAATCGTTGTTGAATCAATCTGTCTTTGTATAGCTTTATGTATAGGTCAGTACGATAATCTTGAACGAGTTGCTCAAATTGATCTTGCTCATCTTTAGATAAGTTAAGTAAAGCACCATCAAGTAGTAATCTATTTGTTGCCCAATCGTTGATATAACTATTTACAACCGTAGTGCTATCTAAAGAAAATGTAGCTGCATTAAAAATAGTTTCAATATCTGATTTGTATAAATACGTATCATTTACTCTAGCAACAGCATCTTGATCTGCTTTGGTCTTATTAAAGAAATCACAGGAAATGAGTGATAAGCATCCTGCAAAAAGTACTATGTACTGTGGTAATTTCATTTATTTTAATGTACTAATAAAACGATCTAAAACGGCTTCGTTTACTTTTATTGTAGCGCTATCCTTTAGGCTTTGTAACCAAACACTTTCTATATGTTTTTGATAATCATTTATAACAGCCCCTCTGGTTTCTTCCAGTGTTGGTAATTTGGAAGGTTGAATCTCTTCAACATCATACAATACATAATCCGTACGTAATTCGTATATTTTACTAATTTCTTTTTCTGGTGTAAAACTAGGTGCTATATAAGTCGAATCATTTGAAGCCACTTCCCGCTGTGTAAACAAAACGTTTACTTGATCATTTATATTGAATCTTTTTTCAATTTCTTCCTTTGAAGTTCCTTTTTGTAGCAGCTTTCTTGCCGTTGAAAGCGTCTTTTTATCCGATGCTGTAACCATCGTCATTTTTAGCATCTCAGGCAATCTGTACCTCTCTTTGTTTTTTACAAAGTATTCTTGAAGACCTGTGGTGTCTGTTTTTGCTACGTTCCACACCTTTGATTCCAATAACTCAAAAAGCAACAATCCTTCTCTATATTCTCTAATCAGCGCATTGAATGCTGAATCCATCTCTTCCAAATGATTCTCATGGTACTTTCTAATCATCTTATTGGTCCAAACAAATGCCTGCGTCTTTATAAGGTCTTCTTTATTTACATAAGCTCCTCCTCTTTGGAAACGCTCTAAATGCTCTCCGAAAGTATTGTATGTAAATGTGGTATCTTTAAGTGTAAATGCTACTTTTTGCTTATCAGATTCACTTGGAACATATTTCCATTTTCTGTTCGTAAAATCAGCATCAGACAGGCGAGACATAAAATACGATTGAAGTTCTTTATTTTCCTTTACCTTATATAAGAAGCGTAATTTTGAGTCTAACGAGTCTGATATTTGCTTTGCTCTAATATCTCTTTTTAATTTTTCTTCTATAACTCCACGCTCTTCTTTATAAGAACCTACAGGAAATCGCTGGATTAATTTAGCGATATGCCAGCCAAATTCAGATCTAAAAGGGGTTGTGTATGTCCCTTTTTCTTTGATGCTAAATACCTGTTCTTCAAAAATTTTACTACTTAATTGCCCAGATTCAAAACGATCTAACATCCCTCCTTTTACCGAAGAACGTTTATCATCACTATGAGTCTGTGCTAGTTTTTCAAAAGACTCTCCTTGCTCTAACAATGCATAGATCTCTTTAATCCGTTTTTCTGGATCTAATGCTGTATCTTTTTGTTTTAGCGTAAGCATAATATGCGCTACTTGAATACCACCTCGTGCTGGACGCTTATCAGTAGGCTGCACAATGTGATAGCCAAATCGTGTCTTAAATGGTTTGGAAACACTTCCCGTTTCTGTAGCATAAGCAGCGGTTTCAAATGGGTACACCATTTTAAAAGCTTTAAACCAGCCTAATTCTCCTCCGTTTGATTTTGCCGAAGGATCTTCACTGTATTGCTTTGCGATCACTTCAAAGTTTTCGCCTGCCAGAATCCGATCACGTGCTTCATTAATTTTAGCGAAAGCTTTCAAAGTATCTTCAGGAGAAGCATCTGGTGCCGTTTTTACAAGAATATGACGTGCATTTACTTCTGTCACCGTACGATTGTATGCCTCTTTAACTAAAGATTCAGTAACATCTACATCTGTAAGGTAATTTTTAAGAAGTTGCTCTCTGTATCCTTTGAGTTCTTTTATGTACGCGGGGTTTTTATCTAAGCCCTGGGCATAGGCTTCTTGTACTTTGAGCTTGTATTCTTTAAAAAGTTCTAAATAAGCTCTAGGATCTTTTTGGGAATCATCTTGAACTAAACTAATATTCTTAAGATACACGGCTTTAAATTCTTCAACAGAGATGTCTTGTCCGTTTATTGTTAAAAGGGTAGCATCATTACTTTGTGCATAGCACAGAGAAATACTAAAGAATACTAAAAAGGAATATAAGTACTTTATCATAACGTATGTAAGGATTTGCAAAAATAACAAATCTAACGCGCTATACAAGGCACAAACAGATGGTGAGAATTATTTTTTTTTTGAAAAAACAACACACTGCCCATTTTTCTGTATTTTAACGCAAATTATGCAGTAATGTCTTACGCTCAATTTATAAAAAAACTACGCCTTAGCTCCTTTAGAACCAAGGCTATTTTATCCTTTTTAGCATTTCTAGCTTCCCTTATCGTTTGGGTCGCTTCCTATTTTTATATTCATAGAAAAGATGCGATTTCTGAAAACTTAGCGATTGAAATTCTTGACGTATCTAAACAGTTTAATGCCAATATAGATAATTACAACACCTTCTTTTATACAGGATACAGAGATGCCGCTTTTTATAACAAATCAGAGGCAAGTTCTTTATACACTTATCTTGCAAATTTACGTTCTATACCTGATCAATTAGAAGTCATAGAACAGGATGCTTTAGAAATTCAAATTCCTATTGATATACAAAAAGTCAAAAATCAGTATAAAAATCTTCGTAAAGATGTGATTACGCTTGTCGCGAAAATGGAGCGTAGAGGCTATAAAGATTTTGGAATAGAAGGCGAAATGCATGAAAAAGCAAAGATATTAACTGAAAGTGACGATGTCGATAAAGCAACAATCCTACAATTACGGACCCTTGAAAAAGATTATCTAATGAAAGGGGAACCAGAATATATCCAAGATTTTGAAACTATATCAGGTCAATTATTAACCGACCGGACGCTAGGCGATAGCACACGTATTTTATTACGAGGGTATATTCAAGATGTGCGTAGTATAATCAACTTAAATAATGAAATAGGGATTTTTTCAGAAACTGGATTACATAAAAATATCAAAGAATTACATCGAATTATCCAAAAAGAACTTGCTGATATAAGTATCACAACAAGCAAAGCAATAGAATCTAAAAAACTATCACAGATAACAGCCATTTCTATTATAAGTATTCTCATAGCCTTTGTCCTTGTGCTTCTTATTTTATACCTATCAAAAAATCTTACTAAAGGAGTTCAGGCACTTAATGATAATATCCTTCAATTTATAGAAAGTGATTTTGAAGACACCCAAGAAATACACTCTGATCACAGCATTCTGGAGATAGATTCTCTTTTTGCAAGTTATCAAAAACTTAAAGAAACACTCGTTCAAAATATAGATGAGTTAGAAATAGCTGCAAAAAAGGCTACAGATAATGCGCATTACAAAACACAGTTTTTATCAAAAATGAGTCATGAGATGCGTACACCATTAAATGGTATTCAAGGAATGTTGCATCTTTTAAAATCAGCAGATGATTCGCCAGAAAAACAAGAAGAATATATTTCTATAGTAGATCGTTCTGTACATCAGTTATCAGATTTGATCACAATGGTACTTGACCATTCCAAATTGGAAACTGGCAATTTAGAAATACAAGAAAAATCTGTAAATCTAGAAAGAGATATCGCACAGTTAATGCGCATTTTTGAATACCAAGCAAAAGAGAAGAATTTAGACTTTGAATATCACAATCATAGTGACACTACATATAAAGTCTTTGTAGATTCTCTTCGCGTACAACAGGTACTTATTCACCTGATGAAAAATGCGATTAAGTTTACACAACAAGGTAAAATCACCATCACGATTGATGAATATGAGTCATCACCAGAATATCAACAACTTCGTTTTAGTGTGGGAGATACAGGAATTGGCATGGATGAAGATGACTTTGATAAATTACTAGAATCTTTTGAACAAGGAGATAATTCTAAAACACGAAAATTTGACGGTGCCGGTTTAGGAATGTCACTCTCAAATGATCTACTAAAATTAATGAATAGTAAACTAGAAGTACGCAGTACGCTAGGAAAAGGGACTATTTTCTATTTTGATTTATTACTTAAAAAAACGGAGCATAAAAGTAGAAAAGATGTTTCTAAAAAAATTAAAGTAGCGCTATCCAATAATCCTGAAAACACGCATGTACTCATTGTAGAAGATAATAAAATTAATCAAAAAGTAATTGAACGTTTGCTCTCAAAACTTCAGATCACTTGCGACATTGCGACCAATGGAAAAGAAGGTGTCGCATTATTTAAAAAAAATACCTATGATTTAATACTTATGGATATTAATATGCCCGTTATGGGAGGGCTTGAAGCGGCAAAACTTATTAAATCTTTAGAAAAATACAATACCCAAGCACCTCCAATCATTGCTATTACGGCTGCCAAAGCTGATCTTGATGATGATACACTAACCACAGAAAATAGTCTTGATGAATTTTTAGGAAAGCCTATCGATTTTGATACCTTAAAAACAATTATAAAAAAATACCTGAATATTAGCGAATTGGAAGACTCGTAATGGATTCAAATACGAGTGTGGTAATACCGACTCGCAGCTGTAAACTAACTTAACAACTCATAAGGGATCCCAAAGCGAGTTTGGTAATACCTAATACCCGACTCGTAGCTATAAACTAACATAACAACTCATAAGGGATCCCGAAACGCTACGCTTTCGGGATAAGCGATTCACAAACTTTAAAGAGCGCCCATTCGGTCGCTCTTTATAGTTGTTCTCTGCTTACATATTTCTTCTATACTGTCCTCCTACTTCAAACAGCGCGCTGGTGATTTGCCCTAAAGAACACACTTTGGTAGCTTCCATCAGATGTTCAAAGATATTCTCATTTTTAATCGCCGCTTCCTGAATTTTTGAAAGTTCCGCATCAATCTTATCTGCTTTTTCTTTTTGTAAATGCTCAAGCATAGTAATTTGATATTGCTTTTCTTCTTCGGTAGCTCTAATGACTTCAGCTGGGCGTACGGTTGGGCTTCCTTTACTGCTTAAGAATGTATTTACACCTATGATTGGAAACTCTCCCGTATGCTTTAAGGTTTCATAATATAAACTCTCTTCTTGAATCTTACTACGTTGATACATGGTTTCCATAGCGCCTAACACACCTCCACGTTCTGTAATACGATCAAATTCTAAAAGCACGGCTTCTTCAACTAGGTCTGTCAATTCTTCTATAATAAATGATCCTTGAATTGGGTTCTCATTCTGAGTCAACCCTAATTCTTTATTAATAATCAACTGTATCGCCATTGCACGACGTACGCTCTCTTCTGTAGGCGTTGTAATCGCCTCATCATACGCATTGGTATGCAATGAATTACAATTATCATAAATCGCATACAACGCTTGTAAGGTCGTACGAATATCATTAAAATCAATTTCCTGTGCGTGCAAACTACGTCCAGACGTCTGAATATGGTATTTAAGCATCTGAGCACGCGGATTGGCGTTGTACTTATTCTTCATCGCTTTTGCCCAAATCTTCCGAGCTACACGCCCTATCACGGCATATTCTGGATCGATTCCGTTGGAGAAAAAGAACGAGAGATTAGGTCCAAACTTATTGATATCCATTCCACGACTTAAGTAATACTCTACATACGTAAATCCGTTGGTGAGTGTTAATGCAAGTTGTGTAATAGGATTGGCGCCTGCTTCTGCGATATGATACCCAGAAATAGAAACCGAGTAAAAATTACGCACTTTTTGTTCTATAAAATATTGTTGTACATCCCCCATGAGTCGCAATGCAAACTCTGTAGAAAAAATACAGGTGTTTTGTGCTTGGTCCTCTTTAAGAATATCTGCTTGCACCGTTCCGCGAACTTGGGCAAGGGTTTCTGCTTTAATCTTCGCATACACATCTTCTGGTAATACTTGATCTCCAGTAACACCCAGAAGCATTAATCCAAGACCATCGTTTCCTTCTGGTAACTCGCCTTGATAAGCTGGACGGGTTTTCCCTTTATAGATGGCTGCTATCTTTGCTTCTACTTCTGCTTCTAGGCTATGTTCTTTTATATATTTCTCACAATTCTGATCGATCGCAGCATTCATAAAGAATCCTAATAACATAGGTGCTGGCCCATTAATGGTCATACTTACCGAGGTCATCGGGTGACTTAAATCAAATCCAGAATACAGTTTTTTAGCATCATCAAGACAACAGATACTTACCCCAGCATTTCCAATCTTTCCGTAGATATCTGGTCGACGTCCTGGATCATTTCCGTAAAGCGTGACACTATCAAAAGCGGTGCTTAAACGCTTTGCTGGCAAGCCAAGGCTTACATAATGGAAACGTTTATTTGTTCGCTCTGGTCCTCCTTCTCCTGCAAACATACGTGTAGGGTCTTCTCCTGTTCGCTTAAAAGGATACAAGCCCGCCGTGTATGGGAATTCACCTGGCACATTTTCTTGCAATACCCAATGCAATATATCTCCCCAAGCCTCATATTTAGGCAAGGCGACTTTAGGAATCTGTGTATGGGATAAGGATTCGGTATGTGTATCAATCTTAATTTCTTTGTCCCTTACTTTAAAGGTATAGACAGGTGTTTTATAACGATTTACTTTCTCGTCCCATCCTGTAATCACTTCCCAGTTATACGGATCTAAATCTAGTTTTACACGATCAAATTGTGCTACGAGAAGTTTAATTAGATCTTTGTTTTCTTCGGTTGCGTTATCGACTGCGCTCGAACTCACATCCAATCCTGCTTTATCTAATGCGGGTTTGCTGCCCACAATGCTCTCTATAGTTTTATAAATTCCGTATAAGGTTTGTGCGGTTTCTTTTTGCGCTTTCGCGAAAGCGTCATATCCCCTATTACTCTCGGAAATCTCGCTCAGATAACGCGTACGTGCTGGTGGAATGACAAAAATCTTTTCACTCATCTCCTTACTGATCTCAAACGTAGATGCCAGATCTGCCTCATTCACAGCGTTGACTTTCTCCATAATCTTCTTATAGAGCGTATTCATACCGGGATCATTAAATTGAGAGGCGATGGTTCCAAAAACAGGTAAATCATCTTGATGCGTATCCCAAAGGTTGTGGTTACGCATATATTGTTTTTTGACGTCACGCAATGCATCTAGCGAACCACGTTTATCAAACTTATTGATCGCCACCAAATCTGCAAAATCTAGCATATCGATTTTTTCCAATTGTGTGGCTGCACCAAACTCTGGGGTCATCACATACAAAGAGACATCAGAATGTTCTAAAATCTCTGTATCTGATTGACCAATTCCTGAGGTTTCCAGAATGATCAAATCATAGGCTGCCGCTTTCAGCACTTGAATAGCTTCGGCGACATATTTTGAAAGCGCAAGATTACTCTGGCGTGTGGCTAACGAACGCATATACACTCGTGGAGAATTAATCGCATTCATACGAATCCGATCTCCTAATAAGGCTCCTCCTGTTTTACGTTTGGATGGGTCTACAGAAATAAGACCAATCGTTTTTTCTGGGAAATCCACAAGAAAACGACGTACGAGTTCGTCAACCAACGATGATTTTCCTGATCCGCCGGTTCCTGTAATTCCTAATACAGGAGTTAAAGACGTTTTATTTTTTTCATGAATCGCTTTTAAAGCTTCGGCAGCAACTTCTGGAAAGTTTTCTGCTGCAGAAATGACTCTTGCAATTGCTCTAGGATTTTTCTCAACTAAGTGATCTACTTCGCCGTTTAATTGATCGCCTATAGGATAATCGGATTGTTGTACCAGATCATTGATCATTCCTTGTAATCCCATCTCACGCCCATCATCTGGAGAATAAATACGAGTAATCCCATACTCCATGAGTTCTTTGATCTCTTCTGGAAGAATCACACCTCCTCCACCTCCGAAGATTTTAATATGTCCCGCTCCTTTTTCTTTGAGGAGATCATACATATATTTAAAATACTCGTTATGTCCTCCTTGATATGATGTTAAGGCTATCGAATTTGCATCTTCCTGAATGGCGGTATTGACCACCTCTTCTACACTACGATCGTGCCCTAAATGAATCACCTCTACTCCCGTACTTTGTATGATCCGACGCATAATATTAATGGCAGCATCATGCCCATCAAAAAGAGAGGCTGCAGTAACGATACGAACTTTATTTTTTGGAGTATAAGGTGTGGCTTGTTTCATAATTTAGATATAGTACTATTTTAAGAGTGCAAAGGTATTAAAAAGAGCAACGAAATCGTTGTAAAAAGGAATTCATATTCCTTAAAACATCTAATAATTGTAACTAATTTATGTGTTCGATATCTGAATGACCCATACCATTTTTATCGCTTATAAGATACGATCATCACGTATCAATGAGTGCTATGACCAAGTATTGTTGAATATTATAAAAAGAATTATTGAGAATCGGTAAGTTAGTTTATAGCTCTTGACTGTGCTCGGTTCTCGACTGTGCTCGAACAGACCGAATCGTAGGCTATAGTTTTTATAAGCCATACATCTCCCCTTGCCTCGCAAAGCGATAGCCTTCTTTTTCTAAAGCAAGTCGTTTTGGATGCTGTTCATTCAATGCAGGATTAGAATGATTAAAGTGGATAAAAATTACTTTTGATTTTACAGCGCTTGTTTCGTTTTTAAAAAGCGCAGTAGTCTCATCTATAAAAGGATGCGGGACTTCACTCATAGGTCTTGGGATTTCGCCTTCAGAGAAAAAAGTCGCATCTATAAACGCATAATCTACGTTCTTCACTTCGGCTACAATAGACCTTTCCCATTTGAACCACTTATCAATATCAGGAATAAGCAAGGCTATTTTTTCTGGCCCTTCGATTCGGTAGCCTACAGTTTCAGAAAACTCATCTCTATGTGGCACTAGGAATGGTGTGATCTTTAGCTTTCGCGAAAGCGTAATTATACTATCTGCCTGCATAGGACGAATGTTTATATTTTCTAAATCCACCAACTGACTCCACGGACCATTGGTTTCTAGAAAGGTTTTCATTCTTGGCATGGCATACACCGGAATCGCTTTGCTTCCCATTGCCTCTCGTCCAAAGTGCATTAAGCCTGTATAATGCCCTATATGTGCATGGGTTAAGAAAACACCGTCTACAATAGTGTTTGAAGCTATCTCCTGATGTAAAAAATAGAGCTGTTCTGGCAGATCTGGCGTTGCTTCAAAAAGATATTTCTTTTGAGCATCTGTATCTATAAGTCCTAAACTGACCACACGCTCTTGAATTAGTTTTCCTTGACTCACTGCTTCAAACTCTTTCGAATTGTTAATATGTGGCATTCCGCCATCTTGTGCAATTCCTAACACCTTTATATATACCCCGTCCGTTTCTTGCGGATCGACTGTTTTTTGTGAAGTCTTTGAGGATTGTGAGCACCCAAAAATGAATAGGGATACCGCTATTATTGAAAATCTTAAATTCATATCTTTACCAAAATAATATCAAAGATACCCAAATGAAAAAGTTTATCGTTCTATGCTTAGCCATCAGTTTAAGTTCTTGTGCAGAATTACAACAGGTTGTAAATAATCTTCCGCAAGATGGAAACTTTGGTCTTTCTCAAGATCAGATAGGTGCAGGTTTAAGAGATGCATTACAATTAGGAATTGATAAACAAGTATCAAAACTTACGACAAAGGATGGTTTTTATAAAAACCAATTGACAAAAATCTTACTTCCTGAAGAGCTTCAAAAAGTAGATAAAACATTAAGAGATATTGGTCTTGGTAAATTAGCCGACGAAGGTCTTAAAGTATTGAATAGAGCTGCCGAAGACGCTGTAAAAGAAGCGACTCCTATATTTGTAGATGCTGTAAAAGGAATTACTTTTGCTGACGCGAAAACTATATTATTAGGAAGTGATGATGCTGCTACACAATATCTGACTTCAAAAACGCAACAAGCTTTATACAATAAGTTCAATCCCGTTATACAAAATTCTTTTAGTAAAGTAGGTGCTGATCAAATATGGGAAAATCTTATTAATCGCTATAATAGCATCCCGTTAACCAACAATGTTAATCCTGATCTTACAGATTACGTTACCCAAGAAGCTTTAAAAGGAGTATATACCATGATTGCGGTAGAAGAAAAACAAATCCGCACAAAGTACACTTCTAGAACCACAGATCTTTTAAAGAAGGTTTTTGCATTGCAAGATTAAGTTTTTAGTATACTGAAATTACTTCTCTAATACTTGCTTCAAAAGATTTTAAAAAATCGCTTTTGAATCAATTCTCTACAGATATGTAAGAACAGCTTGCACATTAAAAACAGGTATAGTTATATGTTTTTTAGATAGTTACTTTCATCGTAATTACTAATTAAAATTCTTATAATTATGAAAAAAATCTTGTTTTTAACGTGTGTTCTTTTAGCAACATCAAATCTATTTTCTCAAACAGCTACACAAAGTGCCGCAAATGGGCCCGTGCCAATACCAGACTCCCAATGGTTAGGAAGTGATACAAATACTGCAAATACTTGGAGAAATGGAAATGTCTCTATTGGCACCTCTTCTACCACAGATGGACTCATCACTTACAAACTCTCTGTAAATGGAAAAATACGTGCTACCTCTGTAAAAGTCTATACTGGCTGGGCAGATTATGTTTTTGAAAAAGAATACAAACTTCCTACACTTAAAGAAGTAGAAAAATTTATTAAAGAAAACGGACATTTAAAGGACATTCCATCTGCTGCAACTGTGGCTGAAGATGGAATTGACTTAGGAGAGATGAATAAATTACTCCTACAAAAAATTGAAGAGCTTACCCTCTATGTAATAGAATTAAATAAAGAAATCGAAACCTTAAAAGATGAATAGATCTATGCGTTATAATACTCTTATAAAAAGCATAGGAATACTTATTTTCTTAAGCTTTTACCATGCTGGGTTTGGACAACAGTCTTTAGCTACAGACGCTTTGAGTCTATTTGACGTTTCGTCAAATAGAACCGTTGCTAGTCAGTACTTAAAAACCGAACATGATGGATATATCCTTCAGCTAGATGTGTTGAAGTTTGAAAAGTTTATGCGTTCTAATGTACAAGAATTTACCTTGTTATTACCTGCGTATGGCAAACGTGACCAGCCTATGGAAATTCAGCTTATGCAATCTCAGATTATTAATCCTGGAGCTTTGGGTATGACGAGTGATGGTAAGCAAGTGATTGATCTTGAAACTCAAGGAACTCATTATTGGGGACGTGTTGCTGGGGAACAAACACAAGTAGCTATCTCATTTTTTAATGATGAAATTTATGGCTATTTCTCAGGTAGTAAAGGAAGTTTCAATCTTATTCCTTTAAAAAATGCTGGAAAAGGAATATATGCGTTTTATAAAGATGCTTTAGTGTCGGAAGATTTAGAATGTGGTATGACTGATGCAGAAAATGAAAATGTACCACCCTATAGTTCTCAGAATGAAAGTTCAGGGATACGTATACAGAGACATCCCATTACGATATCCCTAGAAGCAAATTATCCTGTATTTTTAAACCCTGCTATAGGAAATGGTTCTGTGACTCAAACTATCAATATGATGCTTTCGCACTTTAATCAAAGTGCCATGATTTTTGCTAATGAAGAGATTACGATGTGGGTTTCTGAGGCAAAAGTAGAATCCTTTGACACCCCATCTGGCACTGTGTTCCCAGGACCAGGTATGACAAATCAAGTCATTTACAATGGTCAAATATATTGTGAGGGTGCAACTTCTAATTATATGACTCAATTCCAAAATGAACGCGGAAATACATATAATGGAGATTACGCATATCTATTTGTGAACTCTACCTGTTTTGCCGCTGGGAGAGCAGCTACTATAGGTGGTTTTTGTGATAACCCAAATACATCACGAATGGGTGTTGGTTTGATACCTTCTGTATTACCAACAAATTATGAGTTACCTAGCGTGCATCCCCGTTTAAAAATTTTTATACACGAAATGGGACATCTATTTGGTTCTTCACATACGCGTTCTTGTATTTGGAACGGTAATGGAACAGCTCTAGACGCAGGTCCTAATGGAGATGCAAACAATTGCTATACAGGACCAGATCCTGCCTATTTCACATTCATGTCTTCTGGAGGAGGTGCAAATGATTGGCAAGATTATGACTACAGACGTGGTTTTGGTGTACAACCTGGACAACGTATAAGAGATCGTATTCTTGAGCATATAGAGTGTTTTGGCGAACTCACATTTTGTCAAGCAAATCGATATATTTTTCATCGTATTTCTGATGAAACACCTGTAGATTATAATGGCTTTTATCAAGCATTAAACATTAAAGCAGATAATAAAATTGTAAATAATTCAAAAGCAATCTATGTGGCGCAACATTATATTGAGTTACTTCCTGGTTTTGATGTAGCTACAAACTCTGAATTTAATGCCATAATTGTAGAAGACTGTCTTAACTATGAAGATGTAGATGCAAACACCGAATCTGGATTTGCTCCTGCTGATATTCCTACGTTTTCTGTACAGGTTATTCCAAACCCATCCAACGGACAATTTAAAGTATATCTGGATAAAGAACTAAAGCAATTAGAATATCAGCTTTTAGACATAAGTGGTATGCCACTTTATCAAGAAACACTTCGAGAAAAGGAATTATTTGATGTGAATTATAACACATTAAAATCTGGTATTTATTTATTAAGAATTATTTCTGAAGGTACTACGGTTGTCAAAAAAATTATTATTAAATAGTATAATACTAAAGTTTATGTAATGCCATGCTTATTTGATAAGCATGGCATTTTTTATATACATTTAGTGTAAGCTAGAAACTTAATGATTTTTCATATTTAAAATAATAGATTTATTAAAATATGTTATTATCTTAAAAGACTAATAAAAACACACTGATTAAACATCTATCTGACGTTTTTTAGAAGAAATCTTCTATATCCAAACATTCATACAAATAGATTGTGTGGCTGCTTTTTATTGTTTTTGCATCAAAAATAAGTGATAAGACACTTAAAATTAGTTATAGCATTCAAAATGCTTAAAAATATACAAGTACTTAATTTATTACATTTTAAACATCTAACTATCAATTTTTTACGTAAATTTAATAAGAACCAAATAGTAACCCCTATTACCCAATCAATGAAAACCATTTCTAAACATATTCAATTTAAAGAATATTTGGAACGAAAGCACAAACGGCTTATTGAAGAAGCATACAATCTAGAGTATACAGATGCTAGCTTAAGTGATGTACTTACGTATGAAGCATTACAACTGGACCAGAAATTAAAATTTTTACAATTTTAGTTGTTTCTGTAGGATTTTAAAGTAATCAAATGCGCCCAATAATCGGCTTCCATACCAAGAAAAATATTCCCCATCTACCAACATAATCTTTGCACGGGTGTGAAGCATGAGTTCTTGTATATGCTTTTCAGCGAAAGGAAAAGGCTCTGAGGACAAAAAGATATAATCTACTTCCTGAAGTTGATCTAACGATACCTCTGGATATCTTCCTTCCTTTGTTTTAAATACATTTTCATAGCCACATTCTCCTAGCAAGTAATCAATAAAGGTGTCATTTCCCGCGACCATCCAAGGATCTTTCCATATAAAATAAGCAACCTTTTTACACGGAACTGATGCATCTAGACCTTTTGAGAAATCCCTGTGTTTCTTCTGAATTTTATCGACTAAACGATGTGCTTTGTCTTGAATTTGAAAAATAGCACCATACATCCTGATCAACGAAAGGGTATCTTCTATATTTTTAATATCAGATATATGTACAGGCGCAATCGCTTCCAAGTCATCTACGATCTGTTCTGTATTCTCTTCTTTATTACACAGAATGATATCAGGTTGTAGTGCTTTGACCCTATCTATATGCACTTGCTTGGTACCTCCTACAATTATTTTTTCTTTGATCAATCCGTTGGGATGCACACAAAACTTGGTCAGACCCATAATATGATCTCTCAACCCTAAATCAACAAGTAATTCGGTTAGACTAGGAACTAAAGAAACAATACGTGTAGGAGTTGTAGAAAATTGAAGGAGACGTCCTAATTGATCTTTATACTCCATAAAGACAAGATTTATAAGGTGTCTTCTAATATCGTTTGCATAGCTTGCTGCATTTCTTTTGCGGCGATACGCGCAGCTTCAGCGAAATCTTCTCCTTGCGATTTATAGATGATTCCGCGAGACGAATTAATCAACAGCCCTACATCTTTGGTCATTCCGTATTTACAGACATCTTCAAGACTTCCGCCTTGAGCGCCCACCCCAGGAACTAATAAAAATGCTTCTGGAATAATCGCACGGATATCGGTTAAATACTCCGCTTTTGTAGCGCCCACCACATACATCAAACGATCACTATTTTTGTATGTTTTTGAAGTCTCAAGTACTTTCTTGTAGAGCTCTGTGCCTTCTATCTGTTGGGTTTGAAAATCAAAAGCGCCTTGGTTAGACGTCAATGCTAATATAATGGTGTGCTTATCTTCAAAAGCTAAGAAAGGCTCTACAGAATCACGCCCCATATACGGAGCGATTGTTACTGAATCAAAATTAAGGGATTCAAAAAATGCCTTGGCATATCGTGTCGACGTATTTCCTATATCCCCCCGTTTTGCATCAGCAATTGTAAATTGCGCTGGATAGTTCTTGTTGAGATAATTGATGGTTTTCTCTAGTGACTTCCACCCTGCGATCCCATAGGCTTCATAAAAAGCGATATTAGGTTTATACCCTACACAGAGATCATGTGTCGCATCTATAATGGCTTTATTAAACGCAAAAATGGGATCTTCTTCATTCAAAAGATGTTGCGGAATCTTTTCCAGATCGGTGTCTAATCCAACCACAAGAAAGGATTTCTTTTTATGAATCTGAGCAACAAGTTCTTGCGTAGTCATTATAATTCTCCTTCGTTTGCTCTTAGTTTTTCTGTATTAGAAACGAGTTGTAATTCATCTAATATTTTCTGAATATCACCATTCACAATATTTTGAAGATCGTATAAGGTCAATCCAATACGGTGATCTGTGACACGTCCTTGCGAATAATTGTAAGTTCTAATTTTTGCACTACGGTCTCCACTACTTACTTGCGAATTACGTTTTGCAGCATCTGCCTCTTGCTTTTTGGCAAGCTCCATATCGTACAATCGAGAGCGAAGGACTTTAAATGCTTTTTCTTTATTCTTATGTTGTGATTTCTGATCTTGACATTGTGCCACCAATCCCGTAGGAATGTGTGTTAAACGTACTGCAGAATAGGTCGTATTTACCGATTGTCCTCCAGGTCCTGACGAACAGAAAAAATCAACACGAACATCTTTAGGATCTATTTGTACATCAAACTCTTCGGCCTCTGGAAGTACCATGACTGTAGCAGCACTGGTGTGTACACGTCCTTGTGTTTCGGTTTGTGGGACTCGTTGTACACGGTGTACTCCCGCTTCAAACTTTAAGGTTCCGTAGACATCTTCTCCCGTGATTTCAAATTGAATCTCTTTAAATCCACCCGAAGTTCCTTCTGAGAAATCGACTGTACTATGACTCCACCCTTGCTTACTATCTACATACTTTGTGTACATACGGTACAAATCTCCAGCAAAAATACTGGCTTCATCTCCTCCCGTTCCTGCACGAATCTCGACGACAACATTTTTAGCATCTTCAGGATCTTTAGGAATCAGCATCATTCTGATCTTTTCTTCCAGTTCAGGAATTGCAGTTTTTGCTTCGTCCATTTGCATTTTAGCCATTTCGACCATCTCTGCATCACTCCCATCAGAAATAATTTCTTCTGCTTCTGATATATTGTTGGTATATTCAATATATTTCTCACGCTCATCCATAAGCGCTCTCAAATCTTTGTATTCCTTATTGAGTTCTATATATCGTTTTTGATCTGTGATAATATCAGGTTGAATGATCAAATCACTCACTTCATCAAAACGTTGTTTTACGATCTGTAATTTTTCTAACATAATTGCCTTCTACTTACCGCGAATTTACAATTTTCAATTGATATTTTCTTTGCGAATCATCGCTTTTGATCTTATATTTTGAATTAAATTTTAAGGGATTTCTCTTTTTAAGGATAACTTTGATTTAACGTATGAACTATAAAAACCCATTAGTCCTATAAAAATTAAATATACAGCATCAATTAGTTTAAAATATTAAGGCTTTATTGTTGTATTTCATATAAATACATATATTTCTTAACTTTGTATTAAATAATGTATCAACTTTTTTTTAATTACTATTTTCTAGATCAATACTGTCTAAATACTTATGTTCAATCTGAAAGAAAATACTCCTATAGATATGCTACGTCAATTTGCTGTGTATCTCAACGCAGATTTGATTGAGAATCTAGGAGCTGCTAAGTTGGTTTTAGATAATGAAAAAGGGAAAGGTACGATTTCTATCTATGAAGTTTTCCCTGGCTTAACTGCATGGGTTTATAAAATAACATATACAGAGAATTTTAAAATTGAATTTGATTTTTCAACGAGTACGCAGTATTATTTTGGGTATCATCAATCTGGCTATCAATTACAAAAATTTTCTAACGAAAAAGAATTAAAAAAAATCCACGAGGGTCAAAATTTTATTTTATCAGGAGAAACTGGACAAAATTCAGAATTTACGATACCATCAAATATTAATTATGAAAGCTGTTATCTCATTATAAACCCTTCCTTGTTTAAGAAATATAAAACAAACCTAAGAGTTCAATTAGTTTCAAATCTAAAACAACTATTTAAAAAAAGTTCTAAAGAAGAATCGTATCGATATTTTGGAAATATTAATCTTCATACAGGTGAGTTTGTAAAAATGATTATTAGCAATTCGAGAATAGACTTAGTAGGAAGACTAACTGTAGAAGGAGCTATCTTGAATATGTTGGCATCACAAATTGAATCTTTTCAAAATGATAAAAATAATTCTGTAAGTCCTACAGACTTTTCACAAGAAGATATATCTGCCATTATAAAATTGGGAGATTATATCAGAAAAAATATCTCAAATACTATAGATATTTCAACACTATGTAAATATTTAGGGTTTAACGAAAAAAAAATACAAAAAGGTGTACGCTACGTATATGGTACCACCGTCAACGAATATATTACAAGCATACGCATGGAATTGGCAAAGGAGTTCATTCAATCTACAGATATGACAATCTCCCAAGTATGCTATAGTATAGGTTATTCTAGTCGTAGTTATTTTTCTAATGTTTTCAGAAAAAGATTTGGAATATTGCCAAGAGACTATAAAAATTCTTTTTCTAAAGGAGAGTTTCTATTTGAAGTAAGCTACAGATCTTTAGCCGTATTAGAATTAAAAGAAGAAGATGTTGTAAACATTATTGATGTTTCTAAGATTCAAAACAAAAACAATAATATTACAGGAAGTCTTATATTCCATAATAATATCTTTTTTCAGTTAATAGAGGGTCCCAAAAAGGAAGTCCTACAACTTTATAAAAACATAAAAAAAGACAATAGACATCATAGCATTGTTACCCTGTGGCAAGGTCCTAAACCAAAACTTGAATTTGAAGATTGGAGTATGGCAATGATATCCAACAATCCAATGATTGATTCCTCTACCAATTTTGATATAAATGAATTAAACTTAAGCCATCTAGTGTCTGATCTAAATGATAAAGCTATTTTATCAGATAAACTATGGAGAAGAGTCCGTAATAAATTAAAAATATCCCGTTAATTTTTTGTGCTTCATCTCAATACCAACATCATTAAATATTCATATTTTTTAACACTGAACTCTCATTCAAACGACAGATAAAATAGCCTTTGGAGGTGGTTGTCATTGGTGTACCGAAGCCGTATTTCAAACTATTAAGGGCGTCTACGATGTTGAACAAGGTTTTATTGCTTCAACTGCGCCTTATGATTCGTTTTCGGAAGGAGTAATCGTACATTTTGATTCGCATATAGTTAGTATAAAACAGCTTATTGAAATACACTTGCATACGCATCAGTCAACGAGTGATCATCGTTTTAGGACGAAATATCGATCAGCAATGTATTGGTTTAGGGAAGAGCAAGAGTCCGCTTTCGCGAAAGCGATCTCAACATTACAACCAAACTTTTCAAAACCAATTATAACCAAAGCCTTACCATTTGAAAGGTTTAAACTGAATGATGAAACCTTTTTAGCGTATTACAAAAGAAATCCTGAAGCACCGTTTTGTAGACGATATATTGACCCAAAAATGAAACTTCTAGAAAGAGATTTTAAAGAGATCTTCGATCCATTTTTAAAATAATTTGTGTGCAACACATTACACGCGGCAGTATATTATTGCTCATCTTTATGACGAGTGTATGTAAGTAAAGACGCTTTTGTTTCAGATATAGAGCTTGCTTTAGGATGTGATAGAGAAGTATCTGATTGACTGTTTTCCAACAGTTCCAATTGCTCCTTCTCTTCTCTTTCTAGTTCATAGTTAAGGCCGTAATTAACTAGAAATACAAACCCTAAAAGATAGCTTATACGGTCTATGTAATAGCAAAAATCAATCTTATAATAATAGGCTAATAGAGAAGAAATATCTGAGGTTACAAAACTGAATACCAGCAATGTAAATATAAAAGAGCGTGTACTATTGTATAAATTATTATAAGCTACGGCTGTAATCGCCATAAGCATCATAAAGGCACCATAGGTATAAAATAATATTACTTGAAACGGATTTTGAAAACTATAGTCTATCATATCCAGAATGATATAAAGCGTATATGTATTTGCCGAGACTAATAGTACAGATACAAAAATCAAACTGCTACTAATTTTTATAGTTCTGAGTTTCTGAAGACGTTCTGCGATGAGTGCCCCGTATGCTAGGATTCCGAAAAGTAAATAGAATATGTTTCCTACATACGTTTCGTATCCTTGAATAGCGATATCTTTTCCTAAAAAAAACAATAATGCACCAAGTACAAATAGGTTTCGTTTTTTACTTGACACTACATAAAATAGTAAGAAGCAAACTGTAGAGACGAATCGTATTTGCCTACTGTGATCTAAATTTGTGGTGAATATTACACAAATATTCACCACCAATAGTACGATAGCAAAGACTAAGAAACGATGACGTTTCCAAAGAAAATTCAAATAATTCATGATTGGGGCGGGTAATGTTATTGTATGCGTAATTGATTTATATGTATGTATGTACGTATCTTTTTGGAATTTGGTTTTTAAAAATTTATTTTTAAATAAATGATAAGTGTTTGTTTATAAATGATTTAAGACCTATAATCACAACAATATACAGATACTATTTTAAAAACTAAAGTACAAACAACTTTTTTCGTTGAATGGTCAATTTCTTTCCGTTGGTAAATTCCCATTCAAAATCGCTTTTCTCGTCTGACAATTGTCTTTGAAATTTATCAAGTTCACAAAAATCTGTGAATACATTGCCATTAAAGGTTTTAATTTCATCTCCCTGACGAATACCTTGTTCCCAAGCGTCACTTCCTTCTCTAATTCTGTAAACAGTCATTTTACCATTTTTGAGTACGGCTGCACCATCATAACTCCAAGCCTCATTTTTAATCGTGGCATCAGAGACAAACAATTGATCGTTTTTTAAACTCAGAAACAAGCGTCTGTCTTTCCATAAACTATTCCCTATTTTGGTCGATTGCGTGCTATAATCTACATCTGGAGCAATGGTCACAGTTCCAGATTTGATTTCAGGAAGTTGTAACGTTTTTGAGTATGTTTTGGTTAAGGTGCCATTCACATCATAAAAACCACTGTAAAATGTAGCTTTAGGGTATTCATCCATACTTAAAAGCGTGTAAGCATCTTTATTGATATCCGAATCTCTAGCGCCTGTGTCTAATAGAAATTTGATTTTCTTTCCGTTCATTTCCATAAAAACCGATGGACGGTTTTTTGCAAAGTCAAAATCCAAGGCGTGCATTTCTTTGACGTCTTCAGGATAAAAATCGGGCGGAGACATGATGAGTATTTTTTTCTCAAAGTCAATGATCCAATTAAAATGTTGTGTAATATCAACACCCAATACACCGTCTACTTGATAGCAAGAGAAAATATCGCTATCGGTAGTTTTTAAGATTCTGTGTTTGGTAATTTTCCGACTTCCTAGTTGAATGTTGCCACTTTTGTAATAACGCATTCTCGTTTTAGAGCCGTTGGATGAATTTACTGTTACCGTTTTTGAAGTTGGCTTTAAATCCCGATCTACCCAAGAAAACCCAACAGTTACCTGCGCACCTGTATCAAAGGCGAATTGTTTTTCTACTCCATTAAACGTCATCGGGATGATAATAATCCCTAGATCATTTCTAAACGGAATGGTGTCTTGAAAGGCTGGAGGTTGTTGTGCTTGAAGGGTGATGGAGATAAAACATATAACTAAGAAGAGGATTGCTTTTTTCATAGGTTTTGATAGTCAACGATAGGTTAGACTAGAATAGTAGATCAGTCTTTTCTAGTTTTGCAATTTCTTGTCAATTTCAAATTTCAATCTTTCCAGTTCTTTTAAGTGTTTATTTTCACTACTAAAATATTCATTAAATTGTTTTTCTACATCTTTAGCATAGTGAACGGAGTTAAATTCTGTTTCCCAAATATCTTTTCTTATATCAGAAGAAGACACTAGTAGTTTTCTACAAATAGGTTTTTCATAACCAGGCATATTCCTTAATTCGATTGCTGCTTTTAAAAAAGGTTCTAAAAAATTATCCGAAATATACCTTAGATTTGATAGTCTATCATTTAGCTTATAATCCTCCAAATAAGCATAATACTGTATTGTAAATTCATTTGCTAATTTTACCCAAGAATATGACATATAATCATCAGGAAACTCAACTCTATACTTATCTACTAGAATTGAACATTGACTTAATAGATTACGAATCTCAAAATTAATTTTTCTTTGCTCTTTTACTTTAAAATTAATGTGAGATGTATATTTTTCTTTTAATTCTTTTAATGCTCCTGAATAAAAGTCAAATATGCTATAAATATTTAGAAAAATTTTTTCCCAATCTTCGTCTTTATGAAAATTTGTGCGAATAGCTTTATAAATTGAAAGAGGTTTCATATCAATTATTCTACTAAAATTTTTATTAGTAGTAAAGTACATCATATTCATTTCGGAAGGTGAATCTTGTTCCTTTTGAGAGTACTCGGCTAAAATTTCTCCTTGATTAAGTATATCATTGATTGTTGATTTAAAATAACTACTTAATAATTTCAGTTGGTCTAAAAGTTCTTGTTTATTTTCTTCTTCCTTTTCTTTTCTTTCATTTAAAGTCTGTTGTCTTTGTTCTAGAAGTCCATAAAAAACAAAAAGTATTGATAAAAATGCTAGAATTCCACCAATTAAAGCTCCATAAGCAGAAACAATGTTGTTTTTATTTTCAAAATCAATGTTCAAAAAAGACTTATTAGGTGTTTCACTAATAACGTCAATTGTAAAAATGATTATTAATAAAACTATAACTATAGTTATTCCAACTAGTATTTTTTTATAAAGTTTTATTTTATTCATCTATTAAGTCTTCTTATTAAGTAAAGTGTATTACAGTAAGAACAACTAATACTTAAACTTCCCCTTAGTACTCTTTATCGTTAGCTTTTTCCCTTTCGAGCTTGCTTCTACGCGACCCACAATCTTTGCTGCTACATCAAAAGACTTGGAGATGGCTATCAACTCTTTAGCAATGGTTTCACTACAATAGATCTCCATACGATGTCCCATATTAAAGACTTGGTACATCTCTTTCCAATCGGTATCACTTTCTTTTTGAATCAAATCAAACAGCGGTGGTACTTCAAAAAGGTTGTCTTTAATAATATGTAAGTCTTCTACAAAGTGTAGAATTTTTGTCTGCGCACCTCCACTACAATGTACCATTCCGTGAATGTCGGAAGCGTCATAGTTGGAAAGGATTTCTTTGATAATCGGTGCGTAGGTACGTGTGGGTGAAAGCACTAACTTCCCTGCATCTATTGGGCTATTTTTAACGGTATCCGTTAGTTTTTTGGAGCCGCTATACACCAGGTTATCAGGAACTGCCGCATCAAAACTCTCTGGAAACTTTTTAGCTAAGTATTTATGAAAAACATCGTGTCGCGCCGAGGTCAGTCCGTTGCTTCCCATTCCGCCGTTATATTCAGTTTCGTAGGTCGCTTGTCCAAAAGAAGCAAGTCCTACAATCACATCGCCAGGTTTAATATTGGCATTATCAATCACATCGCTCCGCTTCATACGTGCCGTCACGGTAGAGTCTACAATAATAGTTCGCACCAAATCACCCACATCTGCCGTCTCTCCTCCTGTCGAATGAATCGTTACGCCAAAAGATTTTAAATCCTTTAGCAACGCTTCGGTGCCATTGATGATCGCCGAAATCACCTCGCCAGGAATCAAATTTTTATTTCGCCCTATCGTGGAGGATAAAATAATATTATCGGTCGCACCTACACAAAGCAAGTCGTCTACATTCATAATCAGCGCATCTTGTGCAATGCCTTTCCATACCGAGATATCTCCTGTTTCCTTCCAATACATATACGCCAATGCCGATTTGGTGCCCGCCCCATCGGCATGCATAATCAAACAATAGTCATCATCGCCCGTAAGGTGATCGGGTACGATTTTACAAAAAGCTTTTGGAAATAGCCCTTTATCTACATTTTTGATGGCATTGTGTACATCTTCTTTTCCGGCAGATACGCCTCTTAGCGCATAACGTTTTGAAATATCTTGGCTCATAGGTTGTTTTCGAAGTCACAAAAATAGGTATAATTCATTAGATTTTTGATGTATACGCTTTCGCGAAAGCGCACAAAACCTTAAAAAATGACTGAAAATTCTTACGTCTATTTATTAACCCGATGTGTTATAAACTTATAATCCATAATTACGTCTAAAAATATATTTTAAAACCTTCTTTTTCCGTATTTTAGAATGGTGTATATATTCCCCCGTATACAAAAAAATAGATATCCAATTGAAATCAACTAATGCATCTAAGGTAGTTTTTATACTGCTTTTAATTTTTTTTATAGGGAATATGTATAGCCAAACACAAGATGTTCTTGGGCATGGTTTTGATATCCGTTATGTAGATCCGTTAGATTGGAATAGTTCTTCCAAAGGAAAAGCACTTTTACAAGGAAATCCCGAACGCACAGCCAACACGCAAAGCTTTCCTGAAACACATCTTTTTGTGACCAATTCGTACGAATATGAAAAGAAGGTGTTAGAAACCGACACTGTTGACTATCCGTATGTCGCTCATAATAGCAAAGCACATTATAAACTATTTGATACGGCTGAAAACCCTGATGCGTTGATGGTGTACACCAAAAAGAAAGTAGGCACTGAAACGGCGTTGCTTCGGCTAAAAGGAAGTGTGTTGGATAGTGCGCTTGTAGAGGACTTTAACAGACTGGGTCGTGATATAACTCCTAGTGGTTTTATTGCTCGCTATGGTACGCACATCGCCCAAGCAGTTGCGTATGGTGGTGTATTTTTACTTCAAAATTCGATTGCCAAAAATGATTATGTCTACTCTCCTTATGATGAGAACGCTTTTAAAGAGAAGGTCATAAAAGATATAGAACAACAGCAACTCAATCGTGAAGATATAGATCCTTATATCAATGCAAAAAAAGGAAGACCATATACGGTAGGTGGTGATAAAAATCAGTTGTGGTTTACTGCTTGGGAAAACACCGTTTCTAAAAACACTCAATCGCCCATTGAAGTACGAATGACTCCCATTGTAGACATTTTACGTTCCATACCTTTACCAGATGTAAAAAACAAGGCTGAAAAAATAAAACACTTAGACAGTATCACTACGATCGCCATGCAAACAGCCCGTGATCAAGTCAGCAGAAAAGAATCTAGTACGTTCTTTAAAAAATACTCCCTTAGATTCAAACAAGAGATCGTAAGCTTTGTTAAAAAAAGTATGGGGCCTGTAAAAACAGATGAAAACGATTATACAGGGGATATCTTTTTCGGAGGCTTTTCGAAAGACGAAGCCTTATTAGAAACAAAACCGCTTATAGAAAGAGGTGGTCTTCGTTTGGAGACATTAATAACAGATGAAGAAGTCACCCTCGACAAAAACGTGATTGTTACGATCAAACCAGAAGATATCGAATATGGATATATGAGTGTTTGGGATGATACCAAAAAACTATTTAAAAGTAAAGAGAGAAAACGATTACGAGTTGCGGGCTCCGAAGAAGCAAAAACCTATTATAAAGATGCCCTTTTAAAAAATGTGCAGAAAACCATTACACTTACTTCTATAGATGATCATATTTACGAAGTGGTCTACACAATGGAACTCGTCAGAGAAACCGATCTTCTTAAAAACACAAATACACAGTATAACTATGTCATAGATTCTGAATTGGTCGCTGCAGCTGCTACAGGAAATAGGGAAAGACTTGAAGAATTGTTTTTGAGAAACGCTAACGCAAATGCACAAGGTCTTATCAAGGCAGTGATTATCAACAAACAGCCTATAGACATTCTTAATTACATCTTAGATAAAGGAGTTGTGGCAACGACAGAGGATTTGGATATTTTATTTGAACGCCAACATTTTAATCCTGAATATGCGCTTATCCTACTAGAGCGAGGTGCTGTTCCTAAAAATAATATGATCTATAAAGCTGTCGCTTATAAGAGTGCGCCAGTGGTGTATGCGCTTTTTAGAGAAGGCGCACAACCGCGTAATAATGATCTTTCATTCGCCCTCCAACTCCGCTACTACCCTACTGTAAAAGCATTAATGAGCGAAGAATATGATGTCTTTGAAGCAGGAAAAGATGAATTACTTCTAGCGATCGAAAATGATGATCATGAGCTTGCTCAAAAGTTTATCACTATGGGAGCAACCGCAGATGCATATATGCTGGAAAAAGCGATTAAAACTGATAATATAGATCTTAAAAATACCATTATTCCTGTCACAGAAGCTACTAATCAATCGCTAGAAGTCGCTGCTGCTATAGATGACGATGCGCTTTTTGAATATTTTATCGATAAAGATGCGAAGATCAATACCAATGTGGCGGTAGAAATGGCGATAGACAATAAAAACACCCATATCCTTGACATGGGATTAAAAAATGGTGGAGAACCATCTCAAGCGTTGGAATATGCAATTACAAAAGATAATAAGCCTGCGATTGAAGTGGCTTTAAAAAACAAAGCAATCCCTGAACCTGTATTTGCGTATGCAATCAAAAGCGAAGACTTACAACTTTTTGAAGACACCTTACTTACCTATGGAGGTTCTTTTGAAGAGGCATTAACAGCATCAGTAAAAGGAGATCAATTAGAATTTGCGCAATTAGTTTTGGCTCAAAATAATGAGTCACTAGATACCAGCAAAGTCATCCCTATGGCTGTAGAAAATGAAAATTTAGAAATGGTCACGCTTTTAGTGAACAATAGCGGAAATCCAAGTGAAGGAATGGCATCTGCTGTACACGTAGAAAATATCCCTATTGTACAATACTTAATCTCTGAAGGTGCAGAAACGCTCAGTCCTGAATTTATTATAAGTGCTGTAAAAGGCGAAAATCTTGAATTATCAAAAGTACTTATCGAAGAAGGAAATTCCAATGTAAATGATGCGATTCAAACAGCTTCAGAAACTGCCAATATTGATATTACATCCTACCTTTTAGGAAAAGGAGCAACTGCCGATGAAGCACTGAAAGATGCTATGGAAACCACCAATGAAGAGATTATTCTCTTGCTTATGAAAAAGAGTAATTCGATCAGTGAAAATGCGTTGTCGATAGCCTGTAGAAAAGGAAATCTAATGGTTGTCAAATACCTTTCGGAGAAAAAAGATTTTGGCCTACAAGAAGGTTTATTAGATGCTATCTACTACAAACAAAACGATATACTCAACTATTTGTTAAATGCAGGCGCACAACCATCTCCTGAATTATTGAGAGAAGCTATTTCAGTAAATTATATTTATGGAATTAAAACGCTTATTACTAATGGCGTTGATGTAAATCATACTTATGACACCAATGAAAGCCCACTATTGTTATATTTAAAAGAAATCGCTATTGAAGATGTTCAACTCGTAAGCTTCTTACTAGAAAAAGGCGCTGATATCAATGCTACCAATGGATATGGGGAAACGGCGACACATATAGCTGCACAGCGAGGTGTTTCGTTCATGGAAGTAATAAAATTGTTAATCGCGAGCAATGCAGATTTAAAACTCAAAACGATCAAAGGAAAAACGCCTTTGGATTATGCAGATGATCGAGACATAAAATCACTCATCAAAAAAGGGTTGAGAGATTAAATCTTAATTATCATTAGCTATCTCATATTCTGAAGAAATACTACGAACTAAATAATAGAACCTATTTTAGTTTTTCGCTTAAAGCGAAAAAATATAAAAGAGAAATAAAGATTTGTAAGCACTTCTGTTTTAAAATAGAACTACACCTTGTTGCAATAGATAATTACCTAATCAAAAAAGCTCTAAGATTTATAAATTAAAACTTAGAGCTTTTATTTGTATGAATTTAAAGAGACTTACTCCCAATCAGGCATATTAGCGCTTGTAAATAACTCATCGTCTTCAGGGTTATTTCCGCCTAATTCAAATAAAAATATAGATGGAATTGCTCCTGTATTACTATCAACTCTGGTAAATATAATATTTCCTTCAGAAGGAGAAAACCTAGGGTCTAAATCATTTTTCCCAGTAATAACATCGGTAACAAGCTCGACACTCGTAGCACTTGCCGCTTCATAAATAAACAATCTGCTTGCAAAAATTCTATATTGAGGATTCTGAGAGTTTGAAGTATCTCTTGAATACAAAATACGATCTCCATTGGCACTTATTTGTACACCTCCAGCAGCGCCTGGTAGTCCTTCTAAAACAACAGTTTCTTCTAGTCCTGTAGTTAGTCGTAATGTAAAAATCCTAACGTCATACCCATTGACATTATTAGTTTTTAATAGTAATAAATCAGCATCAAATTCCTGAATATCAACCTCAGAGATAAAAGAACCATCAGTTGTTTGATATATAAGATCTAGATCTGAGCCATCTGGATTGATACTATATAATCTATCAAAAGATGGATATATAATACGACCTCCGTTGGGTGACCATGTAAAATCAAGTTCATCCTGCCTGAACCCAGATACAGGTATTGTAGAGGTAACTTGCTGTACATTTTCACCTGTTAAATCCATCGTGAATATATGTGTGCTTCCTCCTACTGTCCTCAAGAAAGCAATACGTTGTGCCTCGTTGCTTTTTCTAGGTCTAAAGCTATTGGTAGCATCATCTGTTAATTGAAACAAATTGACATCTACTTGAGAGTTTCCTGTATCTCCTGCTCCGTCTCCAGAATAAATCACACTATTACCTCCTTCTTTCTTTACAAATAAGAAAGGATTTGACGGAAATGCCAAGGTTGAGAATTCACTTATCGTTGAAGAAACAGGTGAGTTATCATCATCAGATACCGTTACTTGCCAAAAATAGGTAGCCCCTAGGTCTAGATTATTTACTGTAAATGTGGTATCCTGTTCAACCGTATAGTTCTCTATTTCATTTGTAAAAGCATTTCGTAATTCTAAATCATAGGTAAGTGATTCTGCATTTGATTCTGAACGGCTCCAAACAAACATGACTTCACTTTCTAAATCATCTGCTCCATCTGCAGGCAGTACTAATATGGGCGCTGATGGAGGGTCATTTGTAATAGAAGATCTATCTAATTCAAAAGCGACTGTAGCTATTTCATCAGGAATAACAGCAACACCTTCAAAAGCAGTGTCAAAATCTTCAAGTTCTGCCATCACAGAATAATCATCTACGGCTATGTTCAATAATGAAAAGAACCCATTAGCATCTGTAAAAACAGTACTTGATGATGGATTAGTTGTGATTTTAACATTGCTTAATGGCATATTATCTTCACTAGAAATCACAGTCCCTGTTAAACCTCCTGTCAGTTCATCCTGTATTGTATCCTCACTACAACTAATCGTAAAAGCGAATAGCACTAAAAGAAACCTATAAATAAAATTATTAATTCTCATCCTCAATATCTTCTATATTTTCTTTTTTGGATTTATTTCTCCAATTGAAATTATAATTAACACCTATACCAAAGTTAAAATAAAAATCATCTCTTTTACCATTAACTCTAAAATCTAACTCATCACTTAGAACAACATTATGTTCTCCAAAAACCTTTATTCCAACTCTTGGATTTAGTTTGTATTGAACTCCAGCTCCATATTGGAATTTAAAAAATGCTTTTCCAAATCGTGTTTGCGTATCGGTTACTTCTCGAACATCTACAACGAGTCCAGGTCCTGCATAAATAAAAGGGGCTAGGTCGTCTTTAGGTAATAAATTAAAAATACCATTAAGACCTATACTTCCAAATATATTTGAATACTGTTCCCCATTATTTAATTCGAAAACGGCTCCATCAATACCAAAATCAAAAAAACGATTCAGGTTACGTTGGTAAGAAGCTGCTCCATAAAAACCTAATCTTTTTGTTGCATAATCCCCATCTATGAGATTGGCTCCACCTGATAAACTAATCGTATTTTTATATTCTCTGTCAACAAATAATCTGTTATACAAAGCTTTAGACTCTTCAAATTCTTTATCTTTTAGATAATCTGTGACCAATTGATCATTCACTGCTTTTCCTTCTTTACTGCTCCACAATTGATCTTTAACACCTTCAACAATTAAATCATGTACTGCTTTTTCAATAGCATCTTTTACTGCTATTTGAATAGGTTCGCTCTGCGTAATACCCGTTTCTACCTCTAACAATCGTTGAAATTTTACAAATCTAAAAAAGTTACCACTTAACGATTGTGATAATATCGTTTTAGAAACATATATAGTTTTAAGAATCTCGCCACTGGTTGTGGATACAGCTCTTAAATAAACAGTTATCCTGTCTTGTCGATATTGAGAAGAGGCGCCTAATCCAAAGTATCTAGCTCCCATACCACCAGTAACAATGTTGGTATCATAGGATATAATACCGCCTTCTAATATAAGTCCAGCGTATAATAAAGGAGGCAAAGGAGGGGTATTAGGATCTAAATTTTTAATATATTCCTGCTTGGTATTTCTTATAATATTACGCTCAGTAGTCAGGTTACCAAGATTTTCTCGCTCAATAGGCTTGAACCAACCAGAATCTTCTAATGCTTTTATTAAAATGGTCGTTCCTCCCTGAGTAACAGCAGTACTAAACGTACTTCCATTTTCGACTGGTTTAAATTGACCTGTTTGATCACTAAAATTATAAACAGCCACTTCTAGTTTTTGGGCTGCATCAGGAAGGTCTAATAATTTGTCTGTAGATCTAGAAAACTCGCCTACTCTCGAAGGCTCTTGAAATAAAGGTTGGTTAAAATAAGACCCGCAGGAATTAAATACAACTAGTAAAAGTACTAGTATAAACTTTTTAAAATGGTGCATATTATAATACTAATTGCGCTTACTAATTAGGAACTATTACTTGTGTTTCCTCTCCGTTTGTAGTATCTAAAATATTAATAACGAGTCCCTCTGAGCTTTCAAAGACTTCTACAGCCAATGTACCAAATGTAAATGTGCCAGGTTCTGTTAAATCTCCTATAGAATCTAATTGTTGTTGTGTTAACGTACGAGAAATCTGACTTAAAATTTGATTGTTTAAATTATCGCCAAATCGCTCTAAATCTGATTGCTGATCTGCCGCATTTTGTGGAGCTGTAAATCCATTTTGAGCTTGTGCAGAACTTAATAATTGCTGGTAATTAAACGTGTCCCCTCCAAAAAAAGGATTTATAGGTCTATACACAAATTGTTGTGCACTCATTGAGGTCACAACAAAAGAAATTAATAGTGTAATGATTGTAGTTTTCATATCGCTAATACCTTATAAATTGTTCATTCTGTTTTTCTAATCTATTCAGGAAAGATAATACTCTTTGAAGAGAAATTCTAACCATATCGGTAAGAAATTCTTTTCTAGGTTGCGCAAAAAATTGCCATACTAGTTTTCCGTCTACCTCCACACTAATTAATGTGTTTCTCCTTCTACCAGGAACTTCTTTAATTAATATATTTACTGGAGATTGTATTTGGTTATTGTAATACTCACTATAAAACATTCTGAAAAAATCTCTCCCAGATTTTGTTAATGTTTTTTGTAGCACTAATCCTTCTATTTTATAGCCATCTTGTGCTACGGCTTGATCTCCTGAAGTTTTTTTAGGGGTATCTCTATTTAAATCTATGATTGTTTTACCTCCTTGTTCTAAAACAATACGGTCTTTCCCTATAGGTTTATCGTCAGTATCGTAGACCAATAGAAGCAATATAATTTTATCTTCAACATTATAGTTCACAGTTAATGTTGATAATATTTTTGTCTCATTTCCTTTTAAAAAAAACAAGCCTGATTGATTTGACTTTGCAACATTACCGTCTTTATCAGTTCTGAAAACTGAATAATCATATTTTAAATTAAAATCGGTAGCTGTTTTATTTCGCGCCCCAGCGTGAAAAGTATAGAATTCGCTATTACGTTCTATTAAAATTTTGGCTTGGATATCTTTGTTAAAAAACTGAGCAAAACTTGTGAAAACACTTGTTGTAAGAAAAACAAGACAAAGAAGATATTTCTTTGATATATGAGCAAATATTACATTAAGTAGTCTCATATAAAACGAGTAAGTAATAAAAAGAAAACGTAGAGATTACTGGTAGCTTCTTATAATAATTGTTGGTGAGGCTTCTGTTTGTACAAATCTCATTGATCTTGTTAAAGTATTAGTCCCAAAGCGTTCAAAAGTTAGATTATCCCCTTGTTGAAGTAAATCTAGAGAAACATCTACAGTAGGGTTATTTACAAAATCTCGTATTAAATTAAAATTACCATCTTGAGTTATAGTAGTCACTACGGTGTTAGCACGATAATCTAAGGCTGTAAAATTAGAATTGCCTCTTTGGGTTAGTTGTATCTCACTAGAAGTCGTATTTGAATTAATAGATACTATATTCAAATCTCCTATTTGTGTTAAAAATATGCTATTCCCAGTAATTTGTTGATTTCTTGGATTAACAGAGGTGTCAAAACCTAAATTTAAAAATATATCAGAACTTACGGTTTGATTATCTACAACAATTTCATTTCCATTTACCTCTTGCTCTTCTGTATCTTTCTCATAAGTTTGAGCCAAAAGAGTTGCACTATAAAGTAATGTTAAGCAACTAGCAATGACTATATGTTTAAAATTTTTCATAACTCTAATTTAAAATAAAAAAAGTATATAAACTGTTAATTACTAATAGAATTTAAAATTGTTGAGAAATATTAAAAAGTAATGTGTATAATGAGTTTTATACACATTACTTTTTATAAACTCTCTATTAGTTGATAGGTGCCAATGTAAATGATGAAACTGAAGTTGGTGCAGTTACACCTTGAGGAGTCACTTGGATAAATCCATTTTGATTTCCAGTTCCTAATGGTCCTTCTTGGAGGATATCAGCTTGATTTCCACCTATTCCAAATTGACCTTCGTTTTGACGGATAGTGTAACTTTGTCCATCACGTTGTGTAAGAAGTGCTACGTTAAATTCACCGTGTTGTAACGTCTGACCGTAACTACCTACTCCTTCTTGGAATACATTGAGATTATTATTTGTTCCTCTTTGACTAGAAATAGCGCTATTATTATTCCCAGTTTGTACCTGAAGAGCACGGTGATCGCTTCCAGTTTGCAATACCCCAGTAGCGTTTCCATCTCCTATTTGCTCTTGTCTTCCTATATTTCCACTTCCATCTGAACTTCCAAAGGCATTCTGACTCATGTATGCTGCATTATTATCACCGTCTTGAAGTTGAGCTCCATTATTGGAATCAGCTGTTGAAGCATATTGACCTAAAAATGCTTGATTTCCATCACCGTTTTGTTGTTGAAAAGCAACACCATTATCAGAATCACCAATATTATTCCCACCACCAGTTACACTTGAATCGAAAGCAAAAGTATTAAACCAAACTTGCTCAGATGCCGGAGCTTGAAATAATTGATTTCCTTGACCTTGAGCAATAACTGCTATATTTCCTGTAGACCCCTCAGCACTCTGAATTTGCTCTGCACTGTTATTGCTCCCTGTTTGTGCAGTATAAGCTACATTACGGGCATCACTTCCAGCAGCATTGTCTTGCTCCACACGAGATTCGTTATTGCTTCCTATCTGGCTTACAATAGCAAATTGTCCTTGACTATCTTCTGGACCTGCATTTTGATCAATTTCAGAGATGTTACTTTCCCCTGTTTGAGAAGTCGCCGCATCACTGTTATCATACGTTTGTTTTGTGTATGCCGAGTTGTCTTGACCATCTTGAGTAATGTTGGCATCATTATTTTCAGCTTGGTCTGCAACTCCTTGTTGAATTAATGCACGGTTTCCTATCGTACCACCACCTGCTTCGTTTCGTTGCTCTGTCATCGCGTTGTTAAAGTCTCCTTCTTGGTAGCTAGTGGATTCGTTACCAAAACCTAACTGATCTACCTCTGCAAGGTTTAACTGACCACTAAGGGCTTGATTCCCATTAACGTCACCAGTCTGCATGATTCTAGCTTGATTTTCTTCTCCATTCTGAAGAGTCAATGCTGAATTCATGGTACCTGCTTGACGCACTTGTACTGCATTTGCTACACCGTTTTGAACACTTTCCCCTGTATTTGCAGTTGCTACAGATCCTGGTATTTGTGCTACCTGAACTGCTTTACGAGCCCCTGTGTCCTGAGCCATTGCGACACTTGCGATAGCTAGCGCGACAACGCTTAAAATTACTTTTTTCATAATTTTGTTGAATTTTAGTAAAAATTGAGTGATAACGAGGGATTGTTATTTTATAAAATACCTCATCACCAGAAACGAATCAGGTGATGAGGTATTAGTATTAGTTAA
>ERZ651776.163-NODE-163-length-98727-cov-5.005748_pt1 | contig 98727 bp, 79 predicted proteins | sample MGYA00514761_ERZ651776 | MGnify/ENA metagenome assembly ERZ651776 | reverse complement strand
GATCTCATTAATATCGTAGTCAACATAAGTTTTAACTAAATAGAACTAAGTGATCAATCCTTAACCGATCAGCATTACGCGAAGGCGAGTACCTCCAACATTACACGGAGAAATTAATATATCAGCGTTTATTGAACTTGCCACTATGAGCAGGAGATTACTGCCTGCGCAATAAAGACGGTGGGTGTTTCAATTACGGCGGGTGCTTCAACGACGGCGGGTGCTTCAACGATGGTGGCTGTTTCAACGACGGCGGTTGCTTCAACGACGGCGGTTGCTTCAACGACGGCGGTTGCTTCAACGATGGTGGCTGTTTCAATTACGGCAGGTGCTTCAACGACGGTGGGTATTCCAACAACGGTGAGCTTTTCGAACATTTTCCCATACTTACTACCGCATTAAATTAGGCAAAAGCAGCGAAAGCACAGGAAAAGCAATAATAGCAATCAATACCAACACATCCATCACCAAAAAGCGCCCAACACCCATAAAGATGTCATACACAGCAACCTTCGGTTTCGTCACGCTGGCAATCACAAAAACGTTCAGCCCTACCGGCGGCGTAATTAAGCTGATTTCCAGCAGCTTTATTACGACCACACCAAACCAAATCAGGTCTAGGCCATAGCCATCTACCATGGGGATTAAAAACGGTAAGGTAAGTACCATAATACCGAGGGGATCAAGAAACATGCCCAGTAAGAGGTAGACGCCAGCGATCATTAGCATGAGCACCCAAATGGATACATCTGCAGATTCAACAATGTCAACGAGCGCGGGTGCCATACCTGTTAATGCAACAAAGCCAACAAATATTTTAGCGCCTGCCGCGATGAAGAAGATAGAAGTGGTCTGCGTGCATGTTTCTTTAATGGACAGCATAAACTGCTGCCAGTTTAGCCTTTTTTGCACTGCGCCTATGACGATGACAGAAAATGCACTGACAGCAGCGGCCTCTGTGGCGGTAAAAAAGCCACCATAAATACCACCAATGATAATGGTAAAAAGCAGTACGGCCGGCCAACATCTTATCGCGGCTTTACGTCGCTGCCCCTTAGCAAGGCTCGTATCATCCACAGGAGCTGCATCAGGATGACGCTTTACCCATAAATAGATAACCAGTAAAAACCCCGCCAAAGACAACAGCCCAGGAAGCACTCCGGCTAAAAACAGGCGGCTTACCGACATTTCCGTAAAAATACCGTACACAATGAATAGTACACTTGGCGGTATCAACGAACCCAGCGTACCGCCCACTGCCACAGTGGATGTTGCTAAGCGCTTATCGTAGCCCATCCGCAGCATTTCCGGGACACAGATTTTACCCATCGCCGAAGCACAAGCGATGCTCGACCCCGTAATGGCAGAGAATCCTCCACAGCCAACAACGGAAGCCATCGCAACACCCCCAGGCAAACGTTTGAGCCATATTCGTGCAGCGTGATAAATATCAGTCGTGATACCCGTGTGGTAGGCAATGTGACCTAAAAGCACGAACAGCGGTATCATGCTCAGATCATAGGAGTGCACTAAATCGAAAGTATTGGATGAGACCATCGACAAAGTAGGCGCGACGGCACTAATAATGTCAAAACCACCGTGTCGCATGGCAAAAAATAACAATATGAATACCGATGACACACCCGCTAGACTGAACGCGATAGGCACTCGCAGAGCAAGCAGAATCAGCGCGCAGGCAAAACCTAGAAGACCAAGAATTAATGGATCCACAAATTAATCCTCTTTCACAAAATCGTAGTCAGCATCGGTGCGCTCTACCAAATATTCGGTATTGCCGTTAATAGCGGCTCGGATATCCGTCACGCAAATTATCGATAAACGAATAATAAAAAGTGCTGCGCCGGCAAAAAAGGCAAAGCGCCCAGGCCATTCAGGTAGCTCTAAATCACCGAAGAAATAGGCACCACTACTGGCAGCATGGAAAAATCCTTGCCATGCGGACACGGCAAGGGGCAGCAATATCAATAAGCTAATAAGAGAGCCAATGGCTAGCATCCGCAGCTTGGCATGTTCGCTCAAGCGCTTGAATAAGAAGTTTATTGTGATGTGGCTGTAACCGGCAGTGACATAAGCTAATGGCAGGAAAACGGCACCTACCATGAGTTCTCTAACAATCACCACATCGTCAGGGATCCCCCAACCAAAAAGGTTACGCGAGACAACAGTAAGAGTGATCATTAGACCGAGTGTGACAATGCACAGGCCAGCGACCATCAACGCTCCCCGTTCAATTAGTTTCAGCATAATATAAACTCTATGTAGTTAAATTAACGTGCCCAAGGATAACCTTGCACGTCGCGCTCTTGAGTGTATTTTTTCAACGAAGCTTCGTAATTTTGCACCATCGCTTTTCCATCTAAGCCGCTTTTGATCGCTTCGTTTTCCCATTTCGTGATATGGAATTCGCTGGCAGAATAAAGTTTACGAGAGTCTTCGGGTGAGAAATCGATTATTTCAAGCTTACGCCCGTCAATTCCTTCTCGAAAACGTTGCTCCGCTTTGTTGTCTGAACCCATGACATTTTGACCTAGATAATCGGCGAAGTCAGCGCCTACTTCATGTAGAACAGCTATTTGGGATGGGCTCAAGCGCTTAAGTGCATCTTGATTCATGAAGATGCCTAAGCCCGTATAAATTCCCCAATTGAGTTTGGTTAAGCTATCCGCCACTTCATGATGTTTAAGAGCAAGCGATGCGTTCATGTAGCCCTGAGTGCAATCGAGAAGACCGTTGTCGAGTCCTTGGTACGCTTTATAAATACTCATGCTGACTAAATTTGCCCCGAGGTCACCAAATATCTTCCCGAAGGTGCCTACTCCTCGTATTTTTTTGCCTTTTATGTCCTCGATTGTGCGAACTGCATCACCTGTGCACAGCATGACAACGTTGGATAACATGTATGAAGTGACGAAGACCAAATTCTGGTCAGCCAAATGACGAGACACTGCTGGGGATTTCATGTGGTCATAATTGGCTTTGAGACCAACCCAAGGGTCAAGGTTTGCAAAAGGGAGGTTTGTGAGTGAATAAGAGACCATTTCCTTTGGGAAATAATCGGCAATAATCGTCCCTATGTCCACCACGCCCGCAGCGACTGACTGGCGTGATGCATTTGCCTTAAATAACGCACCACCCCACATGATTTTAATTTTCAAATCACCGCCCGAACGAGCCTCAACTTCTTGGGCAAACCATTTAGTGGCAGCAGCGCGCGCTCCCCTATTTGGCCCAGGCTCGCCATAGGTGAGAACCGTTTGCGCGGCAGCAAGGCTTGTGCTCAAGGCCATAACAGCCAATGTTGCAACGCGCAGAAAGCGGCTAACTTTATTCATTATTGTAATTTCTCATTAGCACTAATGTAATTTCGCTTAGCGGAATTAATGAACCATTTATTTTGTTTACTTTATATTAACAAATGTGGCTCTGCAATATTAATAACGCGCTGCAACTGGTTTATCGCTAATAAATTGTTTATTCATTTGCCCACTGAGTTAAGGTCTTTCCTTCCTCAACAAGCTGTTTCAACAAGGCAGCCGGTTGCCAAAACTCCTCACCGTAGGTTTTGCTGAATTCGCAAATAGTCTTATAAACAGTTTCTAATCCAATCGTATCCGCATAAAACATCGGGCCTCCGCGGTAAGCTGGGAATCCGTAACCAAAAACGTAAACAACGTCGATATCACTGGGGCGTTGCGCAATCCCTTCTTCCAATATTTTAAACCCTTCGTTGATCAAGGCGAAAGTCAAACGCTGCAAGATCGTGTGGTCGAGTATATCTTTGCGCTCTACCCCTCTCTTCTCTGCCTGCTCCTCAATCACTTCGAGTACTTTCGGATCAGGAATACGCTGCCTAGTATTAGGATCATATTGATAAAAGCCCGCTCCGGTTTTTTGTCCTAGTCGGCCCATTTCGTATAGCGCATCAGCAATACAGTAGGTTCTTATATCACCTTTTTGTTCGTCACTTAAACCTTCTCTCGCCTTGTAGCCAATATCTATGCCAGCTAAATCGCTGACTGCTAATGGTCCCATTGCCATTCCAAAGCGCTGCATAACAGAATCTATAGCTTGCGGTGTTGAGCCTTCTAGTAAGCATAGCTGTGATTCTCGAACATACGGGCGCAGCATACGATTCCCAATAAAGCCGTAGCAGACGCGGGACAATGCAGGGACTTTTTTAATTGATTTTGCCACTGCCATTGAGGTAGCGAGGACTTGATCAGAAGTGTGTTCTCCGCGAACAATTTCGAGTAACTTCATGACGTTAGCCGGGCTGAAAAAGTGTAAACCAATTACATCTTGTGGTCTTGACGTAGCTTGAGCAATTAAATCAACATCTTGATAGGAAGTATTAGTGGCTAATATAGCGCCTTGCTTACATACCGCATCCAGTTTTTTAAATACCTGTTTTTTGATATCCAAATTTTCAAATACGGCTTCGATAACCAAGTCCATGTCGGCTAATTCATTATAGTCGGTGGTGCCTGTGATCATGGCTTGACGTTCGTCTGCCAATTCCGCGCTTAATTTACCCTTGCTTACCGTGATCGCGTAGTTTTTGGCGATAATGTCTTTGCCCCGCTGCAAGGCTTCGTCATTAATTTCCAACAAAGTCACTGGAATGCCAACATTAACAAAATTCATTGCAATGCCGCCGCCCATTGTACCGCCGCCAATAATACCGACTCGTTTGATATCTTTAAGCTGCGTGTCTTTTGGTAAGCCGTTTACCTTTGACGACATTCTTTCTGCAAAAAATAAGTGACGCAATGCAGCAGACTGAGAGGACTGCATGCATTCCATAAATAATTCCCTTTCAATTTTTAAGCCCTTATTAAAAGGTTTATTTACGGCAGCTTCAATACAGTCAACAATGCGTTGCGGTGCTTCTTGCCCGCGATAGCGTTTGCTCAATGTTATTCGCCATTCAGCAAATAGCTCGGAAAAGAATTCGGGTGAATCACCTTTTTTATCAAAATCCAAATCGCTGACTTTTTTAAGCGTAGCGCCTTGTGCAATGAGGTCTTTGGCAAACTCCAGCGCGCCACTCAGTAAGTCACCATCAATCACCTTGTCAATCAAGCCAATGCTCAGTGCTTTTGAGGCCGCAATCGGTGTGCCGCTGGTGATTAAATCAAGCGCAGCTTTAACGCCAACTAAGCGAGGAACTCTTTGTGTTCCACCTGCCCCCGGCAACAAACCTAATTTAACTTCGGGTAAACCCACCTGAGCACTAGGCAATGCACATCGATAATGGCAAGCAAGCGCAGTTTCTAATCCACCACCAAGCGCTGTACCGTGAATAGCGGCAATGATAGGTTTTTTCGACGATTCGATATCAATCAGTAGTTCAGGCAACGACGGCATCATTGGGGCTTTACCAAATTCAGAAATATCAGCTCCCGCGATAAACGTACGCCCTTCACAAATAAGTACTAAGGCTAAAGAGCTATCGTCTTGTGCTTTTGAAACTGCATCTTGAACGCCGGTGCGCAGTGCATGTGAGAGCGCATTAACGGGCGGATTATTTAAACGAATAACACCAATATCATCGACCAATTCATAACTAACTACTGACATAAATTAACTCCTTACTTTTAGAATATTTTTTATTGTAAAACCGCTATACACGCTCAATAACGACAGCGATACCTTGACCGATACCAATACACATCGTGGCTAATGCATAGCGTCCACCCGTTCTTTCTAACTGGCGTAATGCGGTGAGCATAATTCGCGTGCCGCTCGCCCCCAAAGGATGACCAATCGCGATCGCACCGCCATTTTGATTAACGCGAGGGTCGTCAAACGCAATACCAAGCTCTTTCATACAGCCTAAAGCTTGCACCGCAAAGGCCTCATTAAATTCTAGAACATCCATATCTGCTAGGGTTAGACCCGCTCTGGCTAGTGCTTTTTTTGATGCAGGAACCGGTCCTAAGCCCATAACGCGGGGTGGCACTCCAGCAATGGCGCCTGCAATAATTCTACCGCGAGCTTTGACACCTGCTTGTTCACCCACATTCTTGCTACCAATTATCATAGCGGAAGCACCATCGTTAATGCCTGAAGCGTTACCCGCGGTAACCACCCCACCAAATAATGGCTTTAGTTTTCCAAGCGCATCTAGTGTTGAAGATGGCCTTGGATGCTCATCTGTTGCCACGCTAATTGCTGGCTTATTGCGACCTTGCGGAACGTCTATAGGAACGATTTCATCATCAAAATATCCCGCGACTCGGGCCGCTTCATATTTGGCTTGCGAGGCGGCTGCAAAGACATCACTTTCTTCTCTGCTTATATTGAGGTCGCTAGCAATGTTGTCTGCCGTTTCAGGCATAGAATGGGCGCCAAACTGCTTAATAATTTCTGGGTTAGTAAATCGCGCACCCATGGTCGTATCAAACATTTCTTGCTGGCGAGCAAAAGGTGAAGTTGCTTTTGCTAAAACGAAAGGCGCTCGACTCATAGACTCAACGCCACAGGCAACAAATAACTCACCTTCATTGGCTTTAACACATCGCGCTGCATCTAAAGCCGCCGCTAAACTTGAACCACACAAACGGTTAACCGTTAAGCCCCCGGTTTCAATGGGTAAGCCAGCTAAAAGCCCAGCAGTACGAGCGACGTTTCGACTATCTTCACCGGCCTGATTGGTATTACCAGCAATCACATCTTCATACAGGGCTAAATCAAAATCGTTGCGTTGCACTAAGGTTTTAATAAGATGTGCGAGCATATCGTCTGGTCGAACAGAGGATAATACGCCTGCATGACGTCCGAATGCGGTTCGTGCGGCATCATAAATATAGGCATCTTGCATATTTTTTCCTTATGAATTGATGTAGTTAACTAAAACTGGAAACGCAACGAGCAAGGCTGCGGCTCTTTTTTGGTCTTGTGAATTTGATAAGCAAATGTGCACAAGCTGACCCTTTTCTGGGTCAAACTCTGCATTAACTTGCGCACTGATGTCATGACTTTTGAACAAGCTAGTTACGCTGAACTCAGTGGCTTTATTGCGCAGTGCGGGCTTAAAAACTTTTCCTACCGCAGTTACAGGTATGCTATCGAGAATTTCAATACGTTTCGGAATGGCCGCTCTTTCACTTATATGCGCTTGGCAGTATTCAAGTAATTCTGATGCTGTGGTTTTCTGCTTATCTTTTAGCACCACATAGGCAACCGGTATCTCTCCAGAATGAACATCGGGCTGGCCAATCGCGACGGCCTGCACCACATTTGAATGCGCTAATAATGCATCCTCAATCACTTGAGGGTCAATGTTATGACCACCACGGATAATCAGGTCTTTTGCTCGACCCGTTAGCTGAATATGGCCTAATTCATTGATAACGCCTAAATCACCCGTATTGAACCACTCACCGTCTACCCACGCAGTGGCATTATCACTCTCATTCAAATAGCCTTGGAAGACGTTTGGGCCCTTAACTAAAATAATCCCCGTTTCATTCGCTCTGCAAACTCGGCTAATTTTATTATCATTGAGTTTGGCGGCAATGACGCGCGTATATGGTATGCCGTTACCCACCGAAACCCCATCTACATCAAAGCCAGGTATCACTCTAGCAATCAGACAGGATGACTCCGTCATGCCGTAGCCGTTGGTCACGCTGCAATTAAATTTTTGTGCAAAGGATGTTTTCAACTCAAGAGGTAACGGCGCAGAGCCACTGCCGGCATGCTCAAAGCAGCTGAGGTCAATTTCTTCGTCAGGTTGCTGCAACAAAACAGACATGATGGTGGGAACCGTAGGGAACCAACACACCTGGTATTTATTTACAAAATACCACCAGTTCTTCACTGTATTGGGGTTTCTAAAGCCTTCAGGAGTCATAATGACGACAGTGCGCCCAACTATAAACATCGACAAGCTTGCCGCAATAACACCAAACACATGAAATAATGGCAATGCATTCAACACCGCAGATTGGCCATGATAGGCATTAAAACCCGCATAAACCTGCACAACAAAACTAATATTGCCATGTGATAGTTTCGCTATTTTAGGTCGCCCCGTGGTGCCACCGGTATGGAAATACATGGCGATATCATCTTCCACAGGAAGGCTTGATTGCGTTAACCTTTCACTAGGTTGATTTAATATTGCATGATTGAAGTCAGTAATGCTTAACTGCTTATTGATGCTTTGAGAATGACTGCTATCAATCAGCACTAGGTGTTGAATTGATGGCACGCGATCAATAATCTGATGCACTTTCTTGCCTAAGTCAGTGGCATCATTCAAGGAAACCGTTACTAAAACTTTTGCTTTGACCTCATTTAATATTTCAACAATGTGATCAACTTGCAGAAGATAATTAATCGGATTGGCAATTGCCACCGCTTGCGAAGCCCACAGACTTAGATGGGTTTCCGTTAAATTGGGCAATAGAGTAGAGACTACATCAGTGCGCTCAACACCTAATGATGTAAAAAGGTTTGCTGTTTGATTGATTTTTTTGACTAGTTCGGAAAAGGTGAGTTTTTTAGCCGCTTCATCTCTCTTTGCAGTAACATGCTCAGCGATAGCGATATTAGAGGCATATTCGTCTTCTGCATGACAGAAAACATCGTATGTTGTTTTACAATGATATCGGTCCTGTTGGCTAATTTTTTCTAAATCAGCAAGAAGCTCTAACTCTGTTTGTTTGGACATTAGGCACTCATTTTAATAAACGTTGTTATTATTTATTGTTATTCATGACTGCAGCACTATTAGAAAAGGGGCAGGCACTCAGCACACAATAAAACAGCACGAACATTCTGCAATGCGGAATAGCATTTTGCAAGCCCTATAAAAGTCGCTAGTAACCCTTTTATTAATTGAAAACACCTGAGCTATTTTGCCCTCGCTGAACGATTAGCTAGCGTTATTTTACCTGCGTTTTGCCTGCAATAAGTAAGGCCACTTTTATCAACCCACTTCCTCATACAGCTCTAATGGAAGGCCGTCTGGGTCACTAAAAAATGTGAATTTTCTATTGGTGTATTCGTCTACTCTAATTGGCTCAACATCCACTCCTTGAGACAAAAGGTAAGCTTTAACTGATTCAACTGACTCAACATTAAATGCCAAATGTCTTAAGCCCAAGGCCTCAGGAAAGCTTGGTCTCTCTGGTGAATTAGGAAATGAAAATAATTCTATTTGGCCGCCATTAGGTAGTTTAAGATCGAGTTTAAATGAATCTCGCTCTGCACGGTAATTCTCAGCGATAAGCTCTAAACCAAGGATTGAAACATAGAAGTGCTTGGATATTTGATAGTCTGAGCAAATAATTGCGGCATGATGAATTGATTTGAGCATTTAATCTCCTTGCGTTAACAATTAAAGTAATACAGTGCCTCATGTTAATTGTAAATGCTAACTATGGCTCAGCATAAACTAAGCGCGAAAGGTCTTAAAGCTAGATGCAAAAATTGCTATCAGCGGAAAACTTTCACTTTTATATACAAACATTTTCCTGTACTTTGATCGTCGGTTGAGTGGTTTTTGGACAATGATTGAACAACACCACTTTGTAGTAGCAAGCCATATAGGCACGAAATAAGGACGTTACATGTCTGATGATAATAAAAACAATCCGTTTTCTGCGGATGCTGATCCTGAGTTAAATTACGCAAGTTATTCTTTAGATGAAATGCTCGAAGCATATGAGTCTATCGACAAGAAGGTGTTTCCAGATCGAGCTGAAGCCCTCCGTAAACTGATCCTTGAGCGTCAACCTTCGATTTCCAGCATTAACCATTCTGACGAGAAAATAATCGCCAGCAGCAGAGTGAAGTTTCACGGTAGCGGCACTGAATTCTTTGCAATATGGATAGTTAACATATTGTTGTCTATTGTGACGCTTGGTATCTACTCTGCGTGGGCAACGGTTCGCACCAACCGCTATTTCTATTCTAATACAGAAATTGTCGGTCATCGCTTGGCATACTTAGCACAACCAATGCAAATTTTAAAAGGTCGAATTATCGCGGTCTTGCTGCTAGCCATTTATTTGATCACATCGCACTTTAGCCCACAGGCCGGTGTCGTGGTTATATTGCTGATTGCCCTACTCACCCCCTTTATCATTTGTATGAGCGTGCGCTTTAGAATGCGGATGATGTCGTATAGGAACGTTCGCTTCAACTTCAAGATGCGCTATGGCAGAGCATTCGTTGTATTTTTCCTTTTCCCCATTTTAGGTCTTATCTCGTTGTATTTGGCTATGCCTTGGGTAATTAAGAAGATTGACGAGTTCTTGCACGAAGGTATGGAGTATGGAAATAAAGATTTCAAACCCGAACTCTCAGCTGGGGAGTACTATATTGCGGTTATTTTATCGGGTGTGATTGGAGTGGTCGGTTTCATAGCTATTGCTATAACGATGGGTGTAGGCTTTAGTATGGGCAGTTTGGAAAATGAATCATGGTCAGTGGGTAAAATCTTACCCTTTGGAATTGCGGCCATTATGTATTTCTTGATTATTGTTGTGACCTCAGCATTTTATAAGGCTCACATACGCAATCATTTATACAACTCAACACGCATCAAAGATGTTGCAGCATTTAAGTCAGACGTAAAGTTTTTATCTCTCGCAGGTTTGTACGCAACAAATTACCTGATGCTCATTTTCAGTTTAGGTCTGGCCTATCCGTGGGTGAAAGTAAGAACCTCTCGTTTCTTTGCTGACTCAACTAATGTCACTGTGTTTGCCGGAATTGAAGATGTTGTTGCTGACAGCGGGTCACAAGACAGCGCAGTCGCAGACGAGGTTGTCGGTGCATTTGACATCGACCTTTCACTCGGTTAATGCAATTAAGGAAGTGCTGGCGCAATGAGCGCCAGCCTATGCGTCAAGGGTCCAAAGGACAATAATCATGGTCACAGCAGAAGCGAAAGTATTTGCGGATGGCGGCGCTAATTATTGCGTGCTCAGCATACAGCTGCACGACAGTAAAACACTGTCATATCGTAATTCGGCTGGTGAAAGAGTGAGCTTTCAACATGACCAATTGTCTATTTCAGATAAGCTCGGCTCCATACCTCGCGAAATTATACTGCCTAACAAAACGTTACTGATAATTGACTCTGACCCCTTGGTTGATGCTTGGTTAAGTGGTGGTAAGAAAGATATTAGCAGTTGGGAAAAATCACCTAAGGTCGTTGTAGGCAGTATCATTGCGGTGCCTATTGCGTTGTACTTTATTTTTGCAGTTATCATTCCGAAAATGGCCGTTGTATTCGCACCCTACGTGCCTGATGCGATTGTTGAACTGTCTTCTACGCACACAATGGCGGCCTTAGATGATACGGTACTTAACCCCAGTGAAATTGAGCTTGAAAAAACCCTAGCATTGGAAGAGCAATGGTATGAGCTAATATCGAACTTAGACCTAAAGCACAATAACTACACCATCTTGTTTAGAAATACCAAAATGATGGGGCCGAATGCGTTTGCACTGCCGAACGGGACCATTGTTTTCACCGACCAACTGATTGAGTTGGTTGATTTTGATGAAGAAATTCTTACCGCAATATTTATGCACGAAATTGGACACGTAGAAAACCATCACTCGATGCGCCTTGTTTCGCAAACCCTAGCTACATCGATAGCGATTACCTATATTTTTGGTGACGTGAGTGGCTTTCTCGACTTTTTTGCAAGTGTGTCAAATACTATTGCAACCAATCAGTTTACTCAAAAACTAGAATGGGAGGCGGACAATTTTGCGCTTGCTCAACTTAAGGCTACCGGTAAAGACCCAGTATCCTTTGCCCGAGGTATGAAGAAATTTGCAGAGTATGGCAAGAGTGATGGTAAAAGTAGCCCAATAAGTGACGACCTTGAAAAGATATTAAGCTCACACCCTTTGACCAAGGAACGTATTGCGAACGCGCTCGAATTTGCCGGTGTTTCAGACGATGTTTTTGCTGGTATTGAAGAAGAAATTAATAGTAAGAAGGAAGCACTTGAGGCAAAAGAAGCACTTGAGGCAAGAGAGGCACTTGAGGCAAAAGAAGCACTTGAAGCGAAAGAAGCACTTGAATCTGAATCAGCAAGCGACTCTACGCAAAAAATATAGGTAACAACCCAGTATTCATTACGCGTTCATACGGTCGATATCGATTTACACATTTTGATAGAATTTAATTCCGCCAAGCGAGCTCATTATGATATCTTAATAAGCATTGAATATCGCTAAACCCCACGATTGAAGCCCATGCTAATTAAAGCCAGAAATGATTAAGGCCCCTAGTTGGCTGTCTCCTCTGTGTCTTGTCATTGTTTTTTTTGCGACGCTGATAACAGAGTGGACTGGCTATCAAGCACCTGCCCAGTTAGCCATTGTAATGCTAGCGTTGTTTACTCTGCTCGAATGGAAACACTTAGATTTAACAGCGAAAGTGATCACGATGATCGCAATCAGCTTAACCCTTACATTACTGTCGTTATCACAGATATCCTTTTATCAATTAAGCATGTTGTGTGGCAGCGTAGCCTTTTTTGCGTTCTTTTTAATTGCACTAGGCTTGTTAAAAGAAGCAGCATTAAGCTCCAGATCAGTCAATTTAACCGGTCTGGCACTGCTTCAGCAGCAACCTGTTAGACGTTATGCGTTACTTACTTTTGCTAGCCATTTATTAGGCATACTAATGAGTCTCGGCGCGCTCAATTTGTTGGGCACCATGATCCAACGTAGTCTATACGACAATAAAGATACCGTTGATGTTCGTGTCATCAGCGCAAGGCAGCGTCGCATGATGTTAGCGGTTCTGCGTGGGTTTTGCAGCATACCACTTTGGGCGCCAACTTCAGTTACGATTACGCTTTTAGTTACCACCATTCCCAACCTACAGTGGATAGACATCATTCCCTACGGCCTTTACATGACCCTCGCTATCCTTTTATTTGGCATTTGGCTCGATCATGTCCAAGCGCCGAAATATCTGAGTCATCTAGTACCTGCTATTTCAAATAATTTATCAGATTTGAAAGTGAGTTACCCTATCGCGATTGTTGTAGGCTCATTAACATTGTTGTCTGGTCTACTGATGTTTAGCACACCCTTACGCCCTATTTCTGCCGTATTAATTAGCGCGCCGATAGTGAGTATAGCGTGGATATTTGGTCAGTTTTGTCGCGACCGCGGCAAACAAAGCGCGCTGCAACTCACCACAAAGCGTTTTACCTCTGACATATTTTTTAGACTGTCGTTACAGCGTTCGGAAATTGTGTTTTTTGCCGGTTCAGTGCTGATTGGCCGCCTTTTATTGACGGTGCTAGATCTCGACTGGTTTGCACAGCAAATAGCGCATTTAAATATGTCTGCTGCGCTGGTATTTATTTTATCTTCTTGGATGATTTTTATCGCGGCACTTTTGTATGTTAACCCGATGATTTCCGTCACCTTGGTAGCAGGTGCTTTATCGCAATTGCCTAGTATCGGAAGCATGCCTGTTACTATTGCCTTAGTCATGATGGTAACTTGGGCGGTGGTTATAGGCATTTCCCCCACAACTACCTCGGTGCGAATTAGCGCGAAAATCACCGGCATCTCCACCTTTAATATGGGAATTAAGTGGAACGGGCTATACAGTTTACTAGTACTCGTCATCTTAGATTTTTTCATTTTCATTTTTGTGTAAAAAAGTAGGTCTTTAGTACATTTATGGCTTGATGTTTTTTGGGTTTTTTGTTCCACTGTGCGGAACGGTATTATCTTAAACGAGAATTAAAATGATCAGAGATACGCAAATGTTGAATCAATTTCTGCATAGTATTTCAAAATTCGTAAGAGAGCGCTTGGTTCCTGCGGAAAATGAGGTGGCCGAGAACGACGCCATTCCTGATGATATCGTTCAAGAAATGAAAGAAATGGGCTTGTTCGGTATGACCATCCCCGAAGAATATGGTGGCTTAGGGCTAACCATGGAAGAAGAGGTATTAGTTGCCATCGAATTAGGTCGCACATCTCCTGCCTTCCGTTCGCTTATTGGCACTAACAATGGCATTGGCTCTGCCGCTATTGTGTTCGACGGCACAGAGAAGCAAAAACAAAACTACTTACCGAAATATGCCTCAGGTGAACTTATCGGTTCTTTTTGTTTAACAGAGCCGGACGTCGGTTCTGACGCCGCTGCAATAAAAACGACGGCAGTGAAAAAAGGCAACGAATACATTATTAACGGCACTAAGCGTTATATTACCAACGCACCTCGAGCCGGCACATTTACCGTAATGGCTAGAACTGACCCCGCAATTAAAGGGGCAAAGGGCATTTCTGCCTTCATCGTTGATGCCTCAACGCCCGGCATTACGCTCGGGCCTAAAGATAAAAAGATGGGCCAACAAGGCTCACATACCTGCGACGTCATTTTTGAGGACTGTCATGTTCCTGCCGAAAATATTATCGGTGGCGTTGAAGGCAAGGGCTTTATCACTTCTATGAAAGTACTCGACAGAGGTCGTCTACATATTTCAGCCTTAAGCGTCGGTATTGCCGAGCGCTTAATTGACGATGCGCTGCGATACGCTATAGACAGGACACAATTCGGTAAACCGATTGCAGAACACCAAATGATCCAAGTCATGCTAGCGGATAGCAAAGCCGAAGCTTACGCGGCAAAATGCATGGTGCTAGATGCGGCAAGGCAAAAAGACTTAGGTAATAAGATCACTACCGAAGCCTCGTGCTGTAAATTGTTCGCCACAGAAATGGTGGGAAGAGTTGCTGATAAAGCCGTGCAAATACATGGTGGCGCGGGCTACATTTCAGAATACGCCGTAGAAAGACTTTATCGAGACGTCAGGCTATTTAGGCTTTACGAAGGTACGACACAAATTCAACAAATGATAATTGCCAGAAATATGGTGAAAGACATTCAATAAATTAAGTACAACGAAGGGTTTGCAAAATGAATTTAAATTTCAGCACTGAAGAAACAGACTTCCAACAAGAAGTACGTCAATTCTTACAAGACAAACTGCCAAAAGACATCGCAAAAAAAACCAAAGATGGCTTACATTTATCAAAAGACGAACATGTTCAGTGGCAGCAAATACTCCATGCTCAAGGCTGGTCTGCGCCTAATTGGCCGGTAGAACATGGCGGAACAGCTTGGACACCAACGCAAAAATACATTTTCGCGAATGAATGTGCCAAAGCCGGCGCTCCCGACGTTATTCCATTTGGTTTAAAAATGGTTGCACCCATAATTTATACCTTCGGCAACGAAGAGCAACAACAACGTTTTCTACCCGATATATTAGCCAGTAATGTGTGGTGGTGTCAGGGTTATTCAGAAACTGGCGCAGGCTCTGACCTTGCAGGCCTAAAAACCACAGCAGTTAGAGATGGAGATGAATACGTAGTTAACGGCACCAAAACATGGACCACACTAGGTCAGTATGCTGATTGGATATTCTGTTTAGTGCGAACGGGCGCGCCCAGCGCAAAAAACCAAGAGGCCATCAGCTTCCTGTTAATTAACATGCACGATCCCAAAATTACAGTTTCACCTATTGTCCTCATCGATGGTAAACCTGAAGTAAATGAAGTCCATTTTGATGGTGTCCGCGTTCCGGCAGAAAATCTTATCGGAGTTGAAGGTCAAGGCTGGACATATGCAAAAATACTGTTGAGTCATGAGCGCACTGGTATCGCTCGCGTTGCTTTATCAAAGGAACGCTTGGTGCAATTAAAAGAATTGGCTCAGGGCTCTCCTGATGGCGCGAATAAATTACTTGATGACCCTATCTTTGCGCAAAAAGTAGCGGATGTGGAAATCAACTTATTAGCCTTGGAATATACAGAACTACGAACACTTTCTGCAATCAGCACAGGTCAAGCTCCCGGGCCAGAATCGTCCATCTTAAAGATTGTTGGCACGCAAGTTATTCAGGCCATCGATGAGCTGTATGTTGAGGCAGCAGGCTACTACTCAATGCCATTTGTTCCCGAGCAGTTCAATGATGATTTTGAAGGTCAGCATATTGGCTCTGATATGGAAGCCAACACTGCACTTCGTTACTTCAATAATCGAAAAGCGTCGATTTATGGTGGCAGTAACGAAATTCAAACTAACATTATCAGTAAAGCCGTTTTAGGCCTTTAACATTGCATTAGGAGTTTATTATGGACTTTTCATTAAGTAGCGAACAACAAATGATCCAAGATAGTGTGTCGAGGTTTATTCTCAACGATTACGATTTCGATACACGCCGAAAAATACTTAAATCAGAAACAGGCTACAGCCAAAAAAATTGGGATAAGTTTGCCGAACTCGGTTGGCTAATGCTGCCATTTACCGAAGAAGACGGTGGTTTAGGCGGCTCTATGGTCGACCTTATGCTGGTAATGGAAGAATTTGGCAAAGGTATGGTGGTTGAACCCTTCATCGCAACCGCGGTTATGGGAGGCGGGTTAATTGCTGCAGCCGGTAATCAAGAACAAAAAGACGATTACTTGCCTAGAATCATGGCTGGTGAACTACAAATGGCTTTCGCTTATGCAGAACCACAAAGCCGCTATCATCTAAATAACGTAGCATGCAGCGCGACCGAAACAAACGGTGAGTATGTTATTTCAGGCCAAAAATCGGTTGTATTAAACGGTAATCATGCCGACATATTAATCGTTGCGGCAAGAACATCGGGTGATACAAACGATAACGCCGGCATTAGTTTATTCCTTGTTGATGCAACTCACTCTAGCGTTAAACGAGCAGGTTATGCGAATGTTGACGGCCACCAAGCAGCGGATATTTGGTTTGAAAATACCCCAGCGCTAGGACTACTAGGTGAAAAAGGCAAGGCGCTACCAGTCATCGAAAACATCATCGATAAGGCCACATTAGCAGTTTGCGCCGAAGCGGTTGGTGCCATGCAAGTTGCGCATGCACGAACCTTAGAATACGCGAAAACACGTAAACAATTTGGCCGCACTATCGGCTCTTTCCAAGCAATACAACACCGACTGGTCAATATGTTCATGGAGCATCAGCAGGCTAAATCTATCCTGTTAATGGCAGTATTGAAAATGGACAGTAACAACGGCAGTGATGCAAAAGCGTTATCAGCGGCGAAAAGTCGTATTGGCAAAGCGGCTAATTTAGTGGGTCGTGAAACAATACAAATCCATGGTGGTATCGGCATGACCGATGAAATTGATGTGGGTCATATATTCAAACGTTTAACCACCATTCAATTTTTGTTTGGCAGTACTGATATGCATACGAAACGTTTTGCATCGCTATAATTGACCCGGTAAATAAGTAATCGGATAACAAACTGGCTAAATGCGTAACCTGAGTTGCGCACTATTAGCTTTGTATCAACATGAATGGATGTATATATGGCCGCTTCAAAACTCACTTACTTATGCGCAGGCGTTATTGCGCTTTTTCTTACTGCATGTACAAACGAAAAAGCGATTAATACTGCGTCACCCGATACCTTGCGAGTTATAAGTCAGGGTGAAATTGTAGGTTTTGAAGGCGAGTACGGTAATCATGCTTGGATCGGCATCCCTTTTGCGACTGCCCCAGTAGGCGACCTGCGCTGGAAAGCACCGAAGACAGCGCCAGCATTTGACGCGACGGTTTTTGAAGCACTAGAGCATGGTTCGCCATGCTCCCAATATGCAGGAGGATTGGGCGGCGTGCCGGGCGAGCCAGGCACCGTGAGCGGCAGTGAAGACTGTTTGTATTTGTCAGTCTATGCACCAAAGCTGTCTGAAGCTGATATAGAGCAAGACAATAATAAGTTGCCCGTTATGGTTTGGGTGCATGGCGGCGCTAACAAAGAAGGCACAGGTTCGCTATATGACGGTTCACGACTTGCGGCGGAGCAAAACGTTATTGTCGTTAGCATCAATTATCGTTTAGGCCCGTTTGGTTGGTTTTCACATCCGGCGTTAAATGAAAATGGTTCAGCGCTGGATAAAAGCGGTAATTACGGCACATTGGATATTATTCAGTCACTTAAATGGGTGAAAGAAAATATAACCGGATTCGGTGGGGATGCTGACAATGTTACTTTGTTCGGTGAGTCTGCGGGCGGTTTCAATACTTACAGTTTAATGTTGAGCCCCATAGCCAAGGGCTTATTCCACAAAGCGATTTCGCAAAGTGGCCGCCTGAGCTTGACTTCGGTGGATGTTGCTGCAAATTTTGTAGAAGATAAGGGTGACGAATTTTCATCTCAACAAGTTGAAATTTACCTTCATGCTATGCAAAAGCCAGATAGCGCAAGTAGCAGCAGCAACGGTATAAAAACAGCAGTGCTTAACAGCTCAAATCAAGAAAGAGCAACATTTTTAAAAGGACTGAGTACCGCTGAGATTCTAGGTGCTTATCAACAAGAAGGGAAACCAACTAAAGCCCGCAACCCAGATTTAATTGCCGACGGTTTTGTATTGCCACTGGGCGATCCCGCCGAGCTGTTTACCGACCCAACTAAGCATAATAATGTGCCATTGATTGCCGGTACTAATAGAGATGAAAGCAAACTTTACCAATTTAAAAATCCTGAGTTAGTAGATACCTATTTAGGGTTTTATTCCATCGTAAAAGACCAAAGCAAATATGATGCACTTGCTGAATATCCCTCGCGTATGTGGAAATTTAACGGTGTAGATAATTTTGCCGCCGCACTGAGTCAATCAATGCCAGGAAAAGTCTGGGCCTATAGATTCGACTGGGATGAACAAGCTAGGCCCTTAGGCATAAAGATTGATCGATTGATCGGTGCAGGTCACGGCATGGAAATTCCTTTCGTGTTTGGGTTTACGGATAAAAGTGAGATCTGGCAACAAATGTACAATGAGGACAATCAACAGAGCCGAGAAGCGCTTTCAAAACGTATGCGCAACTATTGGGCCGAGTTTGCTTATAGTGGAGACCCATCAAAGGGTTTAGATGGAAAGGGTGTCAAATGGTTGCCTTGGGGCACTTTTAATACACAATCAAATCCGCAGTCAAATTCAAGCTCTGATAAGTATTTAGTGTTAGATACTGAGGCCGATGGCGGCATACGCATGGACAACAAAGTAGTGACGCTGGACTCCATCGAGAAAGACTTGCTAGCGGATACCCGCCTACCTGACGCTAAAGACAAGTGCAGTGTGTTTGCAGCGCTTGTTAAAGGCAAAGATACTCACTGGCCAGAATCCGAGTACAAGGACAAGGTTTCTGGCGAATGTGCAATGTTCCCTCTGCTTGAAGACTGATTATTTTATCCAAACACCTGAATTGTTATTTTTATAACCTAAAGCGCGATAAGCATCGTCTATTAAACTCTGACCACGATCATTCAGTAATATACCATTGCCCATTTGGGTCATGGTATAACTGAAAGCTAAGCCACATTCAGGATCTGCAAAACCAATAGAACCACCCGCACCGACGTGACCAAACGCTTGGTCGCCTAGAATGACCGAATGGCGATTTGCCGCATTACGCAGATTCCTATTATCCACAGACTTCATGAAGCCCGGCCCAAACCGAGTAGGCTGTAGAAGTGTAAAATCTTTCTGCGTTGCGGTGGAGACCATGCTCATACTTTTCAAGCGTTCTGGCGATACAAGGCTACCGTCATTCTTCGCTAAGGGTTCATACATCGCCACTTGACCGCGCGCATTGGATATTCCACCTGCACCACCGATTTCGGCTCTATAGGCCTCTGGATCATCCGGCTTCCATCCTCCTGTATTAAAATACGATAGTGCCTGAACCGAGGTAGGCTCGGTCATTAACTTGAGACCGAAATCAAGTATTAGGTCATCAGGTTTTGGCATATAGGGGATCATCGGAGCAATAGTACGGTCGAAGTTATCGGGAATACCAATCCAGAAGTCAGCGCCGGTAGGACCCGCCACTTCATCAGCAAAGAAAGTACCGAGTGATTTGCCCGAGACTCTGCGAACCAGTTCGCCAACGGTCCAACCGAAGCTCACCATATGATAACCATTGCGAGTACCTGGCTCCCAAAACGGTTCTTCTTCTTCCAGCCGTGAAATCATATAGTCCCAATCATAAAACCCGCCGGGCTTTATCGGCTCACGAAATGCTGGTAGGCCACTCTCGTGATTGAGCATCATAGCAACGGTGGTATTTTCCTTACCGTGTTTACCATACTCAGGCCAGTAATCGGTCACCAACGCGTTCGCATCAAGCAATCCTCTATCAATTAAGATATGTGCACATAGCGCCGTAGCCGCTTTGGTGCACGAGAACACGATAGATACTGTATCTTGCTCCCAAGGCTCACCGGTTTCACGATTAGCGACTCCACCCCACAAATCCACCATCGTTTCGCCATTCACACTGAGGCAAACCGAAGCACCTGACTCCCCCCTTTCAGAGAAATTACGTTCAAATTCGGACTGTAACTCTGCAAATTTTGGGTTGCACTGACCTTTTACTGATGTAGGCATTGATTGTCTCTATTAATCTAATTGATGATAAGAAAGCTCGCACTTTGCATTGAAGTCCTAATAAGGGAGACCTCGGCATATTCACACATGTTATCAAAGGTGGAAATGCTTAATCCCACCAAGGATAGAAGTCTGGCATGTCGGTAGACGATTTTGAACTGAAATTAGGCTCTCGTTTTTCAAGAAACGATTTTACGCCTTCTTTACCATCCATCTGGCTCGCATAGAATATCGCCAATGAATCGACATTGTGCGCCTCTCGCGGGGTTTCTGCTGCAGAGAGTCTGAGCATCATTTGTCTTGCCAGAGTAATGCTTACTTGGGATTTTTTGGCTATGCTGCGCGCAAGTGTGTAGGCGGCCTCCATTAACTCTTCAGGAGCATGAACGCTGCGCACAAAGCCACTTTCTTTTGCTGTTTTCGCGTCAAATATTTCACCAGTATAAACCCACTCTAGTGCTTGGCTAATACCCACTATTCTAGGTAAGAACCAGCTAGAACATGCTTCCGGCGTAATGCCTATTTTTTCAAACACAAAGCCTATTTTTGCTTTCTCTGAGGCCAAGCGAATATCCATCGCGGCTAACATAGTTGCACCAACACCGACCGCAGCTCCATTAATAGCTGCAATCACCGGTTTTTTACAATCATAGATACTTAAATTTACCGTGCCGCCCGTGTCGCTAACACCAGGAATGACATCACTTGCCTGCATGTCTGCAAGCGTTGGTTTTTTACTCTCATCTAAGCCAAAAACATTCCCTTCACGAGTGAGGTCCATACCGGCACAAAAGGCACGACCATTTCCGGTGACAACGATAACGCTGACATTATCATCGTCACTAGCGCGATTAAACGCATGTATCAACTCATTGGCCATGTCCACGGTAAATGAATTCATCTGTTCAGGTCGATTTAAACTCAAGGTTAAAATTAAATCCTGGACCTGATAATCAATCGTTTTATATTGCATCTAGTAACTTCCCGCTTTGATGTTTTTGTTATTAACTTGCCTAAATCAACTATCAGATTTGGCGAATTCGCTCGCATATTGCTTCTGACAAGCAGCAATGGCGCCGTGATATTCACTGACAAGTTTATCGACTAATTCCTTCGTGCTGAGCACTTTATCGATAGAGCCCACGCCCTGACCTGCAGACCAGATATCGCGCCATGCTTTTTTCTCAGATTGGTTTCCGCCTGCATGAGGTTTATGCTCAATATCCAGCTCTGCGCCAAAATCTAAGTCAGCTTTTGGAGTCAAGTCAGAAGGGTCAATACCTGCATCCACAATACTCTGACGAATAAAATTAGCATTCACACCTGATATTTTGGGTGTGTACAAAATATCGTTGGCAGTACTATTAACAATCATATCTTGGTAATCGTCCGCAATATTAGCTTCCGTTGTAGCTAGAAAACGTGTGCCCATATAGGCCATGTCAGCACCCATCATTTCAGCTGCAGCCACATCTCTGCCATGCGATAAACTGCCCGCGAGTATTAGCGTTTTATCAAAAAACTGCCTAATTTCTGCTACCAGTGCGAATGGATTTGTACTACCCGCATGACCTCCAGCACCGTTGCAAACCGCAATTAAGCCATCAACACCCGCTGCAGCTGCTTTTTTACCGTGTCGTGCGTTAACCACATCGTGAAACACCAAACCGCCATAGGCATGCACAGCATCAACAAGATCAGCAACGGCACCCAAGGACGTAATAATTAACGGCACTTTATGTTTAACACAAATGGCTAAATCGGCTTCCCATCGCGGGTTACTGCGATGCACAATCAGATTCACACCAAACGGCGCAGCCTTGTTTCCTGTTTGCTTTTCCCAGTCTGATAAGCGTGACTGGATCTCAACTAACCACGCTTCAAAGCCTTCACTTGTGCGTTGATTCAACGCCGGAAAAGTCCCCACAATGCCGGCTTTGCAACTTTCTATAACAAGCTCAATACCGCTTGCGATAAACATAGGAGATGCAATAAGTGGAATGCGCAGACGGTGCGTAAACACAGCGGGAATAGTCATAAAATCTCCAATAGAAAAAACATTAATATTGTGTCGTTTTGCGTATTCATCGACCTAAAATACCGCGTGCTATCACTTCTTTCATGATTTCTGAGGTGCCGGCATAAATCGTCTGAATACGCGCGTCACGATAAAAACGAGAGATTGGATACTCATCGGTATAGCCGTAGCCACCAAACAATTGCAAACACTCGTTTATCAACGACACCTGCATTTCTGTTGCCGCTAATTTTAGCATTGCGGCATCGGTCACGGTCATTTCATCGCGTTGATACTTAAGCATGTGTTTTTCTAAAAGTGCGCGACATAATTCTAGGTCGGTTTGGCACTGTGCTAACTTAAAGCGCGTATTTTGGAACTGCGATACCGATTGGCCGAATGCTTTACGTTCCTTAACATACTCACAGGTTAAGTCTAACGCGCCTTGAGCATGACCAATTGCCTGCACCGCACAGCCGAGGCGTTCACGCGGCAATTCTTGCATTAAATACACGAAACCTTTGCCTTCTTCGCCGAGTAAAGCGTCGCCTGGGATGCGCATATTTTCAAAAAACAATTCGCCGGTATCACTGCTGTGCTGGCCTATTTTTTCGATTGGCTTGCCTGTAGAAAAGCCAGGAAGACTGGTATCAACCAAAAACAAAGAGATACCTTTAGAGCCCGCATTAATATCGGTTTTTGCACACACGATAATCATGTTGGCTTCGTTGCCATTGGTGATGAAGGTTTTAGAACCATTCAATATATAATCATCGCCGTCTTTTATGGCTTTGGTGCGAATATTAGCGAGGTCGCTGCCTGCACCTGGTTCGGTCATAGCAAGTGCGGTTAATACTTCGCCTGTCACCATTGCGGGTAACCAGCGGTCTTGTTGCTCTTGGTTACCAATGTGCAGCAGGTAAGGGGCGACAATATTTGCGTGAATATTGTATCCGGTGGCTAGCGCATGCAGATTCAAGCGACACATTTCTTCTTGGATCATTTGGCACACATCAAAACTAGCGTCTGCGGCACCATACTTTTCTGGAAAATCCACCAGCAACAAACCCGCGCTGCCCATCGTGTTCCACATTTCGCGAGGCATTTTGTGGTTCTTTTCCCATGAGTCGTAGTGAGGCACGACTTCCTGCTCTAAGAAGCGCAAAACCATATCACGAAACATTTGTATTTCTTCGCTGTTGTTATCTTCTGTTATCGACATTACTGCGGACATAGTAAACCTCGTTGTTGTGTACTTAAAAAATAATCACTTATCTATCAAGTATTGACAAATCAACGCTCACTAGCAATGAGAAATAAAGTCATTTATTTAGCAAATACGGACATATTTATTTGATTCTTACCTGAAAACTGCTTTAATAACTTAATATATTGTTAAAAGCGGACATAAATGTCACTTGAAAATAACTTCGTAAACCAGCATACCATTGCCAGTTACTTTGCTCGAACACATCTGCGTAACGGTATTTTGCTGGGAGGCAATGAACAACAATTTTTGGCCCGCGCAGATCTGAAGCCAGCCCAGTTGGAACAAGAGCGCTCGCGAGTATTGCCCAAACAATTGGCGAGTATTGTGCAAAGTTGCTGGCGAGTAGGTGGTGATGAATTTTTGGGTTTTACCGAGCAGAAAGTCAAAATTGGCATGTTTAGCCTATTAGCCGACCGCTTAATTAACTGTAAAACGCTAGAGGAAGTTTTCAGTCATACAGCCAGCTTTTACAATATAACTAGCGACCAATTGCGATTTACGATGAATAAACAAGGCACGCAAGTGTCAATTACGCTAAATCCAAACTTTAAACCTAAGAGTCAACATTCCTCGCCGAATAGCTTGTTGAGCGAACTATTATTGTTGGTTTGTCATCGATTTTCTAGTTGGTTAGTTGGGCAGGTTATCCCCTTGCTCATGGTCGAAATGCAGCACACAAAACCCGCGCATCATGAGGAGTACAGATTAATGTACCCCTGCCCTTGTAGCTATGAAAACAACAGTAGCGCCCTGTTGTTTGATTCAAAATATTTGAGTCTGCCTGTGGTTAGAGACAAGGAAGAATTAGTGGCGTATCTGAAACAACTCCCACTGCAATGGTTTAAAAAGCAATCTTATTACGACACCTACAGTGCGCAAGTAATGCGATTATTGGAAAGCGCCGCATTGGACAACGAATCTAATTTAGACATGGTCGCAGCTAGGCTAAACATGACCGCAAGAACCTTACGTCGAAAATTGATTGCAGAGGGCAGTCGTTTTCAACAATTGAAAGACAACGTTAGGCGAGACAAAGCCATCAGTCTGTTTGAGCAGCCTAATTTGTCCATCTCGCAAATAAGCCTCGCTGTTGGCTTTACCGAAATGGCGACTTTTTCTCGTGCTTTTAAACATTGGACGGGTGTATCACCGAGCACTTATCGTAATTATCGTGGCTTAATTTCGTAATTTATAAGCTTAAATGCGTTATTTATTCTCCTCGGTCTCTGACCATACTATTATGGCTTTGCATATATCTTATTTACATCTATATTGGTACCACTCACTTCTTTTAGGATAGTTTCATGAACTTTAAAAAGACAGTTAAATTGTCACCAACTACCTTGTTGCTATTTAGTTTATTGCTCGGCTTTATATTGCCACTCGCGGCTCAAGATAAAGCATTAGTAGGCGGACGACTTATTGATGGATTTGGACACAAACCAGTCGCAAATAGCGTTATTCTGGTGAAAGATGGGATGATCGAACAGGTAGGCACAGTAGATACACTGACTATTCCAAAGGGTTATGAAATCATTTCAACTGAGGGCATGGATGTTCTGCCAGGCTTGTGGGAAAGTCACGCACATTTGATGTTGAACGGCCATTCTGACTACACTTATTGGGATAAGGCCTACATAAATAAATTGGGTACCGAAATCATGCCAGCAAGTGCGGTGCAACTGCTGTTAGCTGGTATTACTAGTGCAAGAGATTTGGGCGCGCCTTTGAAAGAATCGATTGAGATTAAAACAAAAATTGAAAAGGGTGAAATTCCAGGTCCTCGATTATATGTGTCTGGCCCTTTTATTCAACATAAGCCTTACCCCGGAACCGAAGCGTTCAGATGGGGTGTGGACAACCCAAGGGACGCGAAAAATAAAGTGGATCAGCTTGCTGACGCAGGCGTCGACATTATCAAGCTGATAGACCACGATATGATGAGTTTGGAAACATCCCAAGCAGTGGTTGATCAAGCGCACAAAAGAAACCTTATTGTAGTCGCTCATTCACACAAACCCGATGAAATTAGACGTGGCTTAAAAATTGGTGTCGACAATTTTGAGCATACGGGCTTAACAACAGCTCCAGCTTACCCTGATGATATTATTGACCAACTAATTGAACGCACAGCCAAAGGGCGCGTTGCCGGCGGCCCCCTCTATTGGACTCCTACAGTAGAAGGCTTGTGGAACTATGATTTAACTGTTGAAAATCCAGAAAGTTTAGACAACAAGTGCTGGCATAGAGGTTTGGAGCCAAGTACGGTCAAGGATATACAAGCGTCTTTAAAAAATGTCGGGCAATTAGACTACATGCAACTCACACCTTTGCGGAAACCGACACTCAAAAACAAAGTTCAGCAGCTGAAGGACGCTGGTGTTGTGATGTTAATAGGAACTGATAGCGGTATTCCAACGAAGTTTCATTGTCAAAGCACTTGGAATGAGATGGCGTTTTGGGTCAACGAAATGGATATATCACCAATGGATACAATAAGAGCAGCAACCTATTGGCCAGCTGTGCTAATGAAGGTAAACGACAAATCGGGTTCTATTTCGGCAGGAAAGTACGCGGATATCATTGCTGTCAAAGGTGATGTGCTGCGCTACATTAACTTACTACAGAATGTAGATATGGTGATGAAAGGTGGCAAAGTATACAAACTTAATGGCCAAGCGACCATAGACTGAGCATAATCATTACTTTTGAGCACAGCTTAGACTGGTCAAAAAAAAGCGCCAAAAGTCGTCAATACTTTTGGCGCTTTTTTTAAAATCGTTTGATTTAGCAACCTTCAGTGCTTTGGCCTAGTTTCTTTTTAGCCGCAATACATGCTTCTTTAAGTTTAGCCGCTGCAGCTACTTTTGCAGCCTCAGCTTCTTTTTTCGTTGCTTCAATTGCATCATCAGCTTTATCTTTCGCATCAGCTAGAACATCGGCTGCATCATCTTTCATCTCTTCAGCTTTGTCTTTCGCATCATCTAAAACATCGGCTGCATCATCTTTCAATTCTTCAGCTTTGTCTTTGCTTGCTTCAAGCATTTCTTCAGACTTTTGAACGGCTTCAGTTTTCATTTCTGAGGCGTCTTTTTTCATTTCTTCAGCAGATTCTTTTTGACCTTCAGAGCATCCAGCTAGACTTATCGTTGCTGCAAGCATAGCCATCATTAGTTTGTTTTTTAGTAACATGTTACGTTTCCTTGTATTGGAGTGAGTTTTATGCACAGAACTTAACGTTAATAGGGCTATAAAGCGAGTGTTGTTTCATTCTTATGCCCATATAAATCTTATTGTAGCAATCCATTCAAATAATGCGTTTTTTTACTAAGCGTAATATCCTCCTAGTGCGTATTGCACTGTGATAGCGATGATGTATCATTTACAGTCTTCTTTAATAATCAAACAAATAAGGGTGATAACGACTATGAGTAGATTACTCAAATGGCTGGCAGTGCTAAGTGCTTTAGGATTCCCACTTGCGTTAATCGGATTTAGAATAGGTCTGTATGAATTTGGAACCGGCTTTAGGATATTGAATTACACGTTTTATTTGGCGGCCGCAGTATTTGTAATAGGCATTGTCTTGTTTTTCATACACCGGAAGGCTAAACCAGATAGCAGCCGAGGCGCTATTATCGCAGTGGTGATCAGCTTAATACCTATCTTAGGCTTGGGCTCTCAAGTCTTTGTGGCAAGAACAGTTCCAGCAATTCACAACATTTCTACTGATACTGTCAATCCTCCCCAGTTTAATGCTGTCGTTGCACTTCGCGGCGAAGGCACTAATCCCTTGGAATACAAAATAGAAAATGGCGATCTCGCTGAAGTACAGAAAAATGCCTACCCCGATATCAAAACCATTACTGCTAACACTAGCGTGCAAGATGCCTTTGATAAAGCGGTGAATATTGCCGAAGATTTAGGCTGGGACATCGTCAGTAAAGATCAAGCTAACGGCATTATTGAAGCCACACAAACCACTACATTGTGGCAGTTTAAGGATGATATCGTTATTCGAATTCGAGCAAATGCACAAACGCCTGATTCGACAGACATTGATTTACGTTCAGTATCACGAATCGGTCGCAGTGATCTAGGAGCTAATGCAAGAAGGATTCAGCATTTTATAGACCAGTTCAATAGCTAAAAGTATCCGCGGATAGCGGTGAAAGACCAAAAGAGTCATTGCTATCGAGCAATCAGCACGGCCTTGTTTTCAAGGCCGTTTTAACCTTAGGGCTGACTGTAAGGTTTTCTATGCTCATTTCAGCCTGATGCCTTTGCAAAATTGCAAACAACAGAAATAATAGTCAGTTGATGCAAGAATGACGGATTGCTGCATATTTGTTTGAAAGAATAATCCATTGCCATAGGTCTACTATTTTAATCGAAGTATTGCAGCAGCGAGGTCTTCTCCAGATCACTTGGATGGAAACAGCGTAATAATATTTTAAACATTTTTCACCATTCACCACTTACTACGGATTTATCAAATATGCGAAGAAATGCGTCTCCACAGCGTCACTCAACTGTTGCGTTGTCGGTCTTGCTTTCACTTTTTTGTTCTGCCGCCTTGGCTCAACAAACAACTGAAGATTCAATTGAAGTTATCGAAGTTACGGGTAGCAATGCTAATCCAAGTTTAATGTCGCCTAAAGAGGCCCTAATTAACGGACCTTTTGGCGATGGTTTAGCATTAAAGGATATTCCGCGTTCGGTAACAGCAATATCGGCTCAAATGATGGAGGCTCTGGACATTACCACCCTGCAAGATATTTTAGCGGTGAGCCCTAATACCTATGCTGCGACAGGCTTTGGTGCGCCTAGCCTACCCACAATCAGAGGGCAATTAGGTGAATTACTGCAAGACGGCGTAAGGCGCCAGGCTGGAAACAATGGCTTTGGTGTACCGCTATCATTTAACGCTATCGAGCAAATTGACGTAGTTAAAGGCCCTACCCCAGTATTATTTGGAACAAGTCAGCGTAACGGTGGATTTGTCAACCTGCAGTCCAAACTCGCTTCAATCACGCCGCAAGATAGTCAGTTCTCCTTTTCAGCCGGCAGATGGGACAGCTACAGAGCCCAGATGGATATTTCGAGGGTGTTAGTTGAAAATAAAAGCGGCATACGCTTGAGCTATGAGCGCATAGACAACGGTGATTTTTATGATTTTAGCTCGCATCAAAGCGACAGCTTATATACTGCACTTCGTTTTGTGCCCGACAGTGTTAGCACTTGGGATCTTAACTTCGAATATTATGATGTACAATTTACTGACAACGCTGGCATAAACCGGCCTACGCAAGATCTTATCGACAATGGTATATACATAACGGGGCAAGGCGTTCAGCCCAACGGCAGCTTAGTTCCAGGCGCTGGCGCAGTCATTTCGCCCACCGGGCAAGTCGTGATAGATAGAAGCCGAGTATTAACCGACCCTGATAATATTAATACGGCGACGACTTACCTAATACACAGCATCTATAAGCGTCAGCTTAATGAGCAAACAAGCCTTAAAAATACAACGTATTACCAACACCTTGAACGTGAAGAAATAGCGCAAAATAGCTTCGTTGAAATTATTGATGGCGCCAAAACTGCGCAAAACCGTACCGAATTAGCTTATGACTGGAGCAATAAGCAACGAAGCATATTCGCCTTCGATGTTCGCTATAATAGCGTGCTCGGCTATAGCCAATTTACCACCGAAGCCGATGCGCCCATCGATCTGACAGGTCCAATTACGAATCGACGCATCCCCCTGACCAATGCGCAAAAAGCACGTTTGGTTGAATTGCGTCCAGGTGTGTTTGTTTCACCCGGCGGGCAATATGATATTAATGATGACGGCCTAGGTGACTTTTCCCTATCAGACACCACTGATTCAACTAGTTGGCAAACCGGTTTGGCCGTGCAGCACGACAGCAAATGGAGTGACGAACTAAGCACAAGTGTAGGTTACCGACTGGATTACTATGATGTTGAGGCTCGAGACCCAATTGCTCCACAGGGCCAAGTAGCGGCCTCCGACAGTATTAATGACGTGCTTCAGTCTGGCCAGATTAGCGTGAGCTATGCTATCACTCCATCCTTAACATCCTATGTTGCCAGCAGTTATAATGAAGCCACGTCGAACAGCATGGCTGGCGGCAATACTCTTGGCGGCGACAATTTAATTAGTGAGCTCAATTTTGCGACTGACAATACCTTGTTCGAGGCGGGCTTAAAGTATGCTCCCGATGAAAGCAATTGGTATATTGATGGCGCTTGGTTTAATCAAAAGAGAAGCTTGCGAAACCGTGATGGCAGCAATACAGGTATTCGCGCAACAGGCCTAGAAGTACAAGCTTTTTATGCGGCAGAGCGCTTTTGGTTAAGCGCCGGTTATACTTATATCGATGTGCGTTACGACAATAGCGGAACCAGCCAAGAATCTCGACAAGTAGCTGATGCCTTTGATAACTCGCGCCCTGATATTATTCAAGGCACAGCAGTAGGCTCGCCTAACTTTACACCATTTGCACCTTCAACTAGAAGAGTACAGGGGATCCCTGAGCAAAGTGTGGGACTGAGCGGCGGCTATAATATCAAAGAGCACTGGACGGTAGGATTCTCGAGCATTTATACAAAAAGCTATCCTTTGGACTTTTTGGCGACAGTGATGATCCGCGACCAATTTACCCTCGATATCAATACTCGTTATATGCTTAACGAAAAGCTCGCGCTTCGTTTTGCAGTGAATAATGTCACTAATGAAAAAAATTGGCGCCCTGTGTTCGAAGGCGGATTTTTTGGTTCAACCTTAGTGTTTCCAGAGTTACCCATTCATGGCGAAGTTAAGCTGACCTACTCATTTTAAGGAAACGTTTACGTGTTTAAAAAAATTACCATCGTCGCTGTTTTAGCGGCGTTAATCGCAGCGTTTTTCTACTTCGATTTAAATACCTACCTTACTTTGGAAGGTCTAAAGGGCTCCATCGATGATTTCAGGCAGTGGCGTGACGCTTCCCCTGTTCTCGTTTTAGGCGGATTCTTCTTAATATATGTCACGGTTACTGCACTTTCATTGCCAGGCGCCGCCATACTAACCCTTACCGCTGGTGCGCTCTTCGGCTTGGTTGAAGGGTTGTTACTTGCCTCTTTTGCTTCAAGCTTAGGCGCGCTCTTAGCTTTCTTGGTATCTCGCTACATATTAAGAGATACCATCAAAAGAAAATTCCCTGATCGTCTGGCTTCGATAGACAAAGGCATAGAAAGAGAAGGTGCTTTTTATCTGTTTACGCTGCGCCTAGTGCCGCTGTTTCCCTTCTTTTTAATCAATCTGCTAATGGGCTTAACAGCGATTAAGTCATGGACGTTCTATTGGGTAAGTCAAATAGGCATGTTGGCCGGCACTTTTGTTTATGTGAACGCCGGAACGCAACTTTCTCAACTCGAGAGTTTGCAGGGTATCTTATCGTTCGATCTTATCCTTTCCTTTGTTTTATTGGGCATTTTCCCACTCATAGCCAAAACGATTATCAGCGTAATAAAGAAACAGCGCGTTTATAAAGGCTGGAAAAAACCAAAGCACTTCGACCGTAACTTAATTGTGATCGGCGCGGGTGCTGGCGGCTTAGTGACCAGTTATATTGCTGCCGCTGTCAAAGCAAAAGTAACGCTAATTGAAGCTGGCGAAATGGGAGGCGATTGCTTGAACTATGGTTGCGTGCCGAGTAAAGCGATTATTAAAAGTGCTAAAGTACTCAGCCAATTTCAGCAAGCTGAAAAATACGGCCTCGACAGTACCAATGTCACTTTTTCGTTTAAAAAAGTGATGCAGCGTGTGCACGACGTTATTGCAGAAATAGCGCCTCATGACAGTGTTGAACGCTACACTGAGCTAGGGGTGGAAGTCATTAAAGGTTACGCCGTCTTTGTTGATCCTTGGACGGTAGAGATTTCGCTAAATGATGGCAGCAAACAGCGCTTAAGCGCTCGCAATATTGTTATTGCCACAGGCGCACGCCCATTCGTGCCGCCCTTACCCGGCATTGAAGATTCTGCTTACGTCACCAGTGACACTATGTGGGCAGAATTTGCAAAGCTGGAAGAGGCTCCTAAGAAGCTAGTTGTTCTGGGCGGCGGTCCTATTGGCTGCGAGCTTGCCCAAGCATTTGCGAGATTAGGCTCAGAGGTTTCGCAAGTTGAACTTGCCAAAAGTATCATGACGAAAGAAGACGAAGAGGTTTCTGACTTCGCAATGCAAAGCCTGCAAGACAGCGGCGTTAATGTGTTAACCGGGCATGAAGCATTGCGTTTTGAACAGCGCGATGGCAAAAAATTCATCATAGTGAAGCATGAGAAAGAAGAAATTTCGATAGAGTATGATCAATTAATTTGTGCAGTTGGTCGCGCAGCGCGTTTAGAGGGCTATGGTTTAGATACTTTGGGCATCGAGTCTGGACGCACAATTAACACCAATGAGTTTTTAGAAACCAAGTACCCGAATATTTTAGCGGCTGGCGATATCGTCGGGCCTTATCAATTCACGCATGTAGCATCTCATCAAGGTTGGTATGCAGCAGTCAACAGTCTATTTGGGCAGTTTAAAAAGTTCAAGGTAGACTATCGCGTAATCCCTTGGGTTACCTTCATCGACCCCGAAGTTGCCCGAGTAGGCATTAATGAGCAAGAAGCCATTGAACAGCAAATCGAGTATGAGGTAACGCGTTACGATTTTGAAGAGCTCGACAGAGCCATTACCGAAAGCGCAAATAAAGGCTATATCAAAGTTATTACACCAAAAGGCAAAGACAAAATTTTAGGTGTAACGGTAGTCTCAGAGCATGCAGGTGATCTAATTGCTGAATTTGTGTTAGCGATGAAACACGGCCTTGGGCTTGAAAAAATCTTGGGAACTATTCATAGCTATCCAACTTGGGCTGAAGGTAATAAATATGCAGCCGGTGAATGGAAACGAGCGCATGCTCCCGAGACCATTTTAAAATTACTTGAAAAGTATCATACATTCAGAAGAGGATAGTATTATGCAGAAATTGACAAGTTCATTAGCTAACACCTCAGTCATGAAAGGCTATGCGATCGCCAGCATTATTTTGCTGGCGATGTTCACCTCTATTTTACAAGCAAAGCCCTTGCATGAAAGTTGGAATACGTTGCTGGCTCAGCACGTGAGTCCAATCAACGAAGGCCATAGTACTTCTGTCGATTACACTGGATTTTTAGCGCAACGAAGTGAGTTAAAAGACTATCTTAAAGAACTCGAAAAAATCAGCCAGTCCGACTTTGATCAGTGGACTGACAATAAGAAATTAGCGTTTTTAATCAATGCTTACAACGCGTGGACGGTAGAACTTATCTTAACGGAGTATCCTGATCTTGAGTCAATCAGGGATTTAGGTAGTTTTTTTCGATCGCCTTGGGAAAAGTCGTTTATTCCTCTTCTCGGTAACACGTACAGTCTTGATGACATCGAACACGAACTTATAAGAGGCGACAATAAGTATCAAGAGCCGCGTATTCATTTCGCGGTCAATTGTGCCAGCATAGGCTGCCCTGCGCTGCGTGAAGAAGCTTATGAAGAGAGTAAGCTTGATAATCAGCTAGAAGAGCAAACGCAACGATTCTTGTCAGATAAAAGTAGAAACTATATACAAGGTAAGCAACTGTATTTGTCGTCAATATTCAAATGGTACAAGGGCGATTTTGAGAAGGACTTTAGAGACGCCAACAGCCTAGAATCATTTTTGCTGCTTTATCCGGAGTCACTTAAACTAAGCGAAAATGAACGCACCACTCTAAAAAACAATGACATAGAAATTAACTTCCTAGACTATGATTGGCAATTGAACGATGTAAAAAAATAGGCTGACTTTCCTTGCCGATCATACAAAATAAGCGCCCACTATTTAACACTCCCTTTTTAATGCTAGGGCTGATCTGCACATTGCTTGCGTATTGTTCGTTTATCAATGCGCAAGAAATTGAACAAGGTGGTTCTGTACAAGGGGCTCCGGCGCAAAGGGGGCCGGTGCAAAGAGCCTGGCAGCAAACGCTTAACGAAGCTCGCGGCGCAAGCGTTTATTTTTATGCTTGGGGCGGCGACCCTCAAGTTAACCGTTACCTGCAATGGATTGCAGAGCAAGTAGATGTTAAATACGGCATAAAATTAGAACACGTAAAACTGGCGCAAACCAGTGATGCTGTTAGCCGTGTACTTGCTGAAGTGTCGGCAGGAAATATGAGCGAAGGACAAGTTGATCTTTTGTGGATAAACGGCCTGAATTTCGCCACGATGGCAGAAAACAATCTGCTTGAAGCTAGCTGGGTTAGCCTTCTTCCCAATTTCGAATTAACTAATCCACAGCAAAATCCAGCGATGACCATGGATTTTGGGGTGCCGACAAACGGCATGGAAGCACCTTGGGGAAGAGCTGCGCTGACGTTTTACTATGATAGCGCATACGCTCATGCGACAGCCTCATCTCCTCCTTCAACCCTGCAAGAATTATTACGCTGGAGCAAGCAAAATCGAGGGCGCTTTACTTATGCTAAACCGCCTGACTTTTTAGGTTTAAGCTTTTTGAAATATGCATTGATCATACTTAATCAGCAGCAGGAGGCCGATGTTTTTGCAAAGTTATATCAACCCCCTACAGTTGAAAGTGAGCTTCAACTATTAAGTCCTCTGTGGGAGTTTTTAGATCGGCTACACCCATATCTGTGGCGTCAAGGTAGATACTTTGTCAGTGATGGCGCAAGTATTCGGCGCTTGGTTGGTGACAGCGAGCTTCAACTTGGCTTTACCTTTTCCGCTTCGGACATACCGGGTGCCGTTGAGCGCTTCGGCTTACCTCGGAGCATTCGAAGTTTTGCAATGAAAGACGGTAGTTTAAGCAACGTACATTTTGTCACTATTCCCGTTAATGCCAAACACAAAGCGGGCGCAAAGGTGGTAGCCAACTTCTTAATGAGCATTGAAGCTCAGGCCAAAAAGCAGCAGCCAAGTGAATGGGGCGACAGGACGGTGTTAGATTTGAGCTTGCTAACGCCGGATCAACAACTATTGTTTAGGCCACCAAACCAACATCCAAGCGCCTTGCCTGCGTCTGCAAAAAGCCCATCCCTGAGCGAACCTCATCCGCAGTGGAATGCAGTGCTCACCGAAGCATGGGAAAGGCGATATGGTGCTAAGCCATGGTAGACAACGCATCATTCTTTTCGCGGTGGGTAAAGCTGAGCCCGAGTATTTTAGTAACACTGCTAATAGTGCCTGTTGTCGCAGGCTTGTTGGGCGTGCTGCTGCCAGCTTTTGGCTGGTTGCCCGCCCTTGGCGAAGATACCTTTGGTGTAAGAGGATTTGAGGCTCTTTGGCTAACACCCGGTTTCTTTAAAATGCTTGCTTTAAGTTTTTCAACTAGCTTGATCAGCACATTTTTTGCGGTCGTGTTAAGTATTTTGATATTAGGCAACTACTTCAACAGCAGGCTTCTTCAATACATACAAAAACTTTTAGGGCCCATATTAGTCATTCCACATGCGGCAGCAGCAATCACTATTGGCTTTCTAATAGCCCCATCAGGCTTGATCATGCGTTTATTTTCGCCATGGTTGAGTGGTGCCGCGTTACCACCTGATACACTTATACCAAACGATCCCTATGGCTTGAGCATTATTCTGGGACTAACTTTAAAAGAATTACCCTTCGTCCTTTTAATGGCGGTTGCCGCCATGCAGCAAAGAGAAATTAAACACGTTATTGAGGGACAATATAGAGTTGCGATTAGTTTAGGCTACTATCCATTTACCGGATTTTGCAAAGCCGTCTTACCCGTTCTTTATCCCTTCATGCGCTTACCTGTTTATGCGATTTTAGCCTATTCCAGTGCCAGTATAGAAATACCATTAATTTTAGGTCCAAATACGCCCCCTACTCTCGCAGTTGCCGTTATGCAGTGGTTCAATGACGTTGACCTAAGCTTAAGAATCAAGGCATCTGCTGGTGCACTTGTGCAAATTTTAGTCACCCTATGTGTATTATTCACTTGGTGGTTACTAGAACAGGGCGTTAAAAAGTGTAGTTTCTCCAAGCTAACAAACGGACGTCGGAAGTATGCTGATTCTATCTGGAGAGTCTTAACTCATTGTTTGACTCTTCTCGTTCTTTTCGCTATCGCGTTGGCGCTGCTTGGGCTGGTGCTTTGGTCTTTTGCGGGCTACTGGGCTTTTCCAAATGCCTACCCCGATCAATTGGTTACCCTGCACTGGCAAAGCGCTTTCAAGCAGCTACCAGAAACGATAAGCGACACCGTTTTAGTCGCTCTTGCTGCCACCGGCATTGCGCTATTCTTTGCATTATTTGCATTGGAGGCCGAACAACAAAGGCAAAAAAGGCTCAGTTCTGCCGCTAGCTTAATGATCTATTTGCCTTTGTTAGTGCCAAGCATTGCGTTTTTATTTGGCATTGTGTGGGTGAAGGAACTCATCGGCGTTAATGCCGTTTTTAGCATGGTAGTCCTTGGTCATTTATTATTTGTCATGCCCTATGTGTTTTTGTCACTGGCCACAAGTTATCGCAAGCTGGATTTACGTTACGCAAAAGTAGCTGCGTCATTAGGCTGCTCGCCATGGAAAGTATTTTATGCGGTAAAGCTGCCTCAACTAGTGCCCCCCATTCTGTTTTCTGCTGCGCTTGGACTCGCAATAAGTTTCAGCCAATATCTACCAACACTCTTGCTAGGCGGCGGTCGTATGAATACCTTAACCACTGAAGCTGTGGCCATTGCGAGCGGCGCCAGTAGGCGCATCAGCGCAGTGTACGTCATAATGCAGCTGCTTCTACCAGCCCTCGGGTTTATACTCGCTTGGCTAATCCCTAAACTTCTTTTTCGCCCAAGGCAATAAGCGATGGATACAACACACAACATGTTACGCATTCAAAACTTACATATTTACAAAGGCGATGCGCTTTTGCTGGAGCTAGACACAACAGTATCGGCAGGTGAAATACTGACTATTATGGGTCCTTCAGGCAGCGGTAAATCTACTCTGCTGAATTGGCTCACGGGGATGTTAGAACCGGTATTTCGCGCTGAAGGAAAACTTGAATTAGGTGGTCATGATATAACGCAAACCCCCAGCCATTTGCGACAAATTGCACTGCTTTTTCAAGACTCACTGCTGTTTAACCATCTGAGCGTATCGGGTAATATCGAATTCGGTATGCAACATTCAGAATCAAGTACTAGAAAAAAACGCGTATCGGAAGCACTTACTTCCGTTGGTCTGTCGGGTATGGAAGCGCGATCACCTAAAAGCCTATCCGGCGGACAGCAGGCTCGTGTTGCACTGCTGCGAGTGTTGCTAAACGAGCCAAAGGTCATTTTATTAGATGAGCCTTTTAGTAAACTCGACAGTGAACTCAGACAAGCGACAAGGGAATTAGTATTCGAACAAATACGCCAGCGCGGCCTAACCGCCATATTGGTAACTCACGACCAAAGTGACGCCGATGCGGCAGCAGGTAAGGTAATTAATTTGACACACACAGCGAGTGGTAAATCATGTTAGATGCAAGCATTAAACCAGCAGTAAAAGCGCTACTAACGCCTTTGGTTAAGCTCTTAAATAAGACCAAGGTAACGCCAAATCAATTGACGGTAATTGGCTTTGCAGTGGGTTTACTAGCAATACCTTTCTTAGCGTTGCAGTGGTGGAGTTTAGCATTAGCTGCAATTTTACTTAACCGAATATTGGATGGATTAGATGGCGCACTTGCGCGTTATCAAGGGTCTAGCACCAGCGCAGGCGGCTTTTTAGATATCTGTTTAGACTTTCTTTTTTATGCGGCGGTACCTGTTGGGTTTGCGCTTGCCGACCCGGCTCAAAATGCATTGCCCGCAGCTATTTTACTTGCTGCTTTTATTGGTACTGGGTCGAGCTTCTTGGCCTTTGCCATCGCCGCAGAAAAATACCAGTTAACCAAGCCCCAGTTTGAATACAAAAGTTTTTATTATCTGCATGGTTTAACCGAAGGTACTGAAACTATTTTGATCTTTGCCGCCTTCTGCATTTGGCCAGAATATTTTCCGTGGTTAGCCTATGGCTTTGCGATTGCCGCGGGTGTTACGGTCTTTACACGAGTTTATGGTGGTTTCCATACTTTGACAGAACAAGCTTTAAAAGAGCAAGCTATGAAGGCTTCAAACGATGAATAAATTGACTCATTTACGTGCGTATAAATGTTTGAAACTAAGTAAGAGGTAAATGACTTGTGCTAGTGTGCAAAGGATTAAGTAAAGCCTACCAAAATGTGCTCGTGTTCAAAGATGTAAACCTGCACTTTGGACAACGAAGCCATCTATTAATTGGCAGCAATGGGTCAGGAAAATCAACGTTACTTCGCATTTTGGCAGGCTTGGAAGCTCCTTATAAAGGCGAAGTTAACTGGCAGTTCCCCAGCACACCGCGCATAGCATTTGCAAGCGAATCAGTGCTCCCCCCGGATGTATATACAGCTAAAGAAGTGTTTGCTCTTGTTGAAAATTATAACGAAGTGGACTTCAACAAGAAGGCTGAACTGATTGATGCGCTAGAGTTTATGGCTTTTTTAGACACTAAAGTAGCTGAATTGTCCTCCGGATCGCTTAAAAAGCTTCTATTGATTTGTGCTTTGATGAAAAAGTCAGAGGTACTGCTTTTAGATGAGCCCTTTGCTAGCCTAGATAAAATAAGCCAAGAAAAAATGCAGGAATTTATTTTACGTGACGAGCGTTTTCGGATTGTAGTCGATCACCATCAACTTATGCCAAACGAAGGTATCGTTGAAATGCCAAACTCGGCAAAAGCTAAACTATGATATTCGTTTCTATGAAACTTAGTTTTAACGAAATTATGCGGCGCAAAGTTAAACGTTTTAAACAGAATAATCTTAATTTATATCGCTTTTTAATCGCTTTTCTGTTTTTCTTAGGGCCACTCGTTGGTGCTGGAATGTTATTTTTTGGCCCGCTGTTAGGTTATTTGTTTGTTAATTCTACCAGCATACTTATTACACTCGGTCTGAGTGTATTGATCGCTGTTTTAGCGCTCATCATTGTTCAGTTTTACTTATTATTTTGGTCTCATACTGAGCTGCAATTTATGTCACTGCAAATGGGTAAAAACAAGGCTTACTTCGGACACCTATTAACCATAATTGGCCAAGCTGCTGCGTTTCACATCGTTGTTTTTGCAGCTTTTTTCCGCATAGAAATCAATCTTGTTAGCATCTTATATGTCCTCTATTCCTATATCTTGTTTATCGCTGTATTCACTTGGCGCTATCGAGTGAAACTAGAAGCATGGTCACTTCGGTTTTTAGCCGATTACTTCCTTAAAAAAAATAGCCAAAGTAGTCACAGTCCCAATAAGCAAACAGGCAGAATGCGGCTCAGCCTTAAATATAAACTAGTGACTCAACTTCTGAAGTCAGGTGGTTGGCTTCGATTAGCGTTGGTTGCCTTTACGTGGTTGATCCTAGGGCATCTTGCCAACAGCGACAGCAGTCTCGTTTTTAAATCGAGCTTTGGTGCCCTCATTGTCTTGCTTAATCTTTTCTTTGTTTACTTGTTGTGGAAATTAATGAGAATCAACTTTGCCCAGCATGCGCTATTTTGGAACCTAGTCAGTCACCCCTTTTATGTCAATGTACAGCGCCGAATTGCGCACTCCGCGCTAATAATGAGTTCAGCTAATCTTTTGTTCGCCGCAGCCATTCTACTCTAATTTCACTTATGCCAAATCACATCAATCCAACCGATGACGTCGCATGAAGCTGAGATCTAAATAATCCTTCCACATGCCAAAAATACGTCCACCCGCGCTCCAGCGGTCGTAATTCAACAAGGCGCTGCCATCGGCGGTTGCTAACAAAGCTAAGGAACGGGATTGGGGCTCATATTCGCGCAGCGTTTTACCAGTAAGCAGCGCGGGAATAATGTCGCTCAACGCCCCTCCCTGCCTCACAGCATAAACCCCAGAATGAGGTGTTCCCGGCTGACTGGCACAATCGCCGCTAGCTAAAACCTCAGGATGACTTTCACTTTGTAAATTGGCTCCGACTCTAACGAAGCCTTTAGAGTCGCAATCAAGACCAGAACTAGCCTGCCACGGTTGTGGTGCAGCTCCAGTGGCAACCACTAATGCGTTAGCTTTCTGTATTTGTTTCTCGTCGCACATTAACCAGCCATTAGCGATGCAATTAATCCGAGTATCCTTGCGCAGTTTAAGGCCGCGTTCATGCAATATTTTTATGGCTCTTTTACGCAAGCCTGGCGAGTAGCCGTCTAATAAATCACCGCTGCAAATCAATGACACATGCGCCTGCGGCAAGCTCTTATGCAGAGCTAGTGTGAGCTCAAATGCAGCCGCTCCCCCGCCAAGTACCGCCAACTGCATTGAGTCGTTTAGATCGCGCCAGGTTTGCCAATATTTGTTAAAAGCGCCGAAGGGCTTTGCTGGGGCAACATTAATGCTGCCGTCATTCAGTTCTGGTTGCGGTGGAATTGAACCTACATTAAGTGAGAGGTAATCATATTGAAGTATTCGGCCGTCAACCAGCATCAACTCGCGGCTTGTTGCCTTAAGTTCACCAATCTCGCCAGTTAACAGCTCGACTCCACAGGCATCACACAAAGGCGCAAGTTCAATTGCGCATTCGTCTTCCGTAAAGCGCCCAGCAACAAGGCCAGGCATCATTCCTGAATACCATGCATGGGAACTAGGGCTGAGCAGTATTGTGCCTTCTGGGGGACGAAACCCATTATCTATCCACCCTCGCATCGCAACCAAATGAGCATGGCCGGCTCCGGCGAGGATAAGGGTTTGCCGTGTTGGTTTCATAGGTTTCCAATAATTGTAAAACAGGGCTAACTGATTGGCTTTCTCACTTTATCAACGTACTGACCGTAACCCGCTTCAACCATCTCTTCTTTCGGAATAAACTTCAGCGCTGCAGAATTCATACAGTAGCGCAGTCCGGTTGGGTTGGGGCCATCATTAAACACATGCCCAGTGTGAGAATCTGCAATTGCACTGCGGATCTCAATACGCAAAGCACCATACCAAGAGCGGTCTTCTTTCTCAACGACTACTTCAGGACTAATTGGTCTAACAAAGCTAGGCCAGCCGGTGCGAGACTTATACTTATCAGTCGATAGGAACAAAGGCTCACCAGACACTACGTCCACATAGATACCGGCACGTTTTTCATCCCAGTATTCATTGTCAAAAGCGCGTTCAGTAGCATCTTCTTGGGTCACCTTGTACTGAATGCTCGTTAGCTGCTTGCGAAGCTCTTCATCACTAGGCTTTTGAAATGTCTGCAGTTCAATTGGCGCCGCTTCATTCGTATTGCTATCGACATCTTTTTTAGGTCGATAGTCAGCGTAGTCAATTTCACGGTCTTCACCCCATATCTCGTCAATAAACTGATAACGACCAGAGTTAAAAGTATAAAACTTGTATCGAACAGGATTTTTTTTGTAATAGTCCTGATGGTATTCTTCTGCGTCGTAGAATGACTTAAATTGTGTTACTTCAATCGCCACTGGCTTTTCATAGCGACCGCTGTTTTGCAAAGCCTCAATTGAAGCCTCGGCTGCGCGTTTTTCTTCAGGGCTGTGATAAAAAATAGCCGGACGGTATTGTTTGCCACGATCGACAAATTGGCCATTAACGTCGGTTGGGTCTATCATGCGCCAAAGCCCCTGCAGCAGCCCCTCATAGGTAATAATGCTAGCATCGTAATAAACCTGAACGGCCTCGGTGTGACCTGTTGCTCCGCTCGCAACCTGCTTATAATTTGGGTTTTTCTCAGTACCACCACTGTAGCCAGAGACCGTTTCCACCACACCCGGAATCTTTTCAAAACCAGCTTCAACACACCAGAAACAGCCACCTGCAAAGGTAGCCACTGCAAGGGACGAATCAGCTGGCGCATATTGCGATTTGGCCGACGCCGTGTCGTTAGTCGCTATTGCGTTGAAGCCAATAAATACAGCAATAACGACTACTGCTGAATAAAGTATTTGACGATTCATGTTAATCACCTCGTTTGCGAGCTGCGTGCCTCGAATAAAAAAATAACCGGTGCAAATGGGTAACCGAGTGCACCAGCAAAAATATACGGTTTACAAGGTCTAAGTACGACTCTGTAAGTTCTTTAAGATCAGTTCTTATAAGGACCGGTTTTGCGCGATAAAATTTCGAAAAATGTGTTTTTTATAAGATCGAAGCATCTAAAAGCAGTGGCTACACCTCATATTTAAAGATAGCTGCTTGTTTAGAAAATGACGAACAAGTAAACTACTGTTTAAGCCCCATATCACACCAATTTGCATTCACTAAGCTCCGGATATTTTCCATTTGGACAAAAGTACACTGCGAAGACGATTAACTGCAGTATATTTTTGTGGAGTATTTATGCACTCAAGCCCTTCTTTTTGGATTAAAGCGTGCGCACTGACATTCCTTATCGCATCAGGATGTGCCACTATCGCCAGCATTAGTTTAGATGATAAGTTTGGCACTGCTACTGCGACTAATCGTGATGTTAGCACTGCTACTGAAGCCTCTTTTCATACTCAATATCCAGATTTTTTTATTGAAGAAGCCAAACCTATCATTGAAAGTCGATGTGTCGTTTGCCACGCTTGTTACGATGCTCCTTGCCAATTGAAAATGACTTCTAAGGAAGGCATCGAACGAGGCGCTAACAAACAAAAAGTATATGAGGGCACTCGTTTACTTGCCGCTACCCCCAATCGTCTTTTTATGGACGCTTTTGAAACTCAACAGTGGCGAGACAGAGACTTTTTTCCGGTTCTAAACGAACGTGAACAAACGCCAACAGCCAATACACAAGCTGCTGTGTTAGCGCGTATGCTAAAGCTAAAAAAACAACACCCACTACCAGACGATTCCTTGTTGGATGAACGTTTTGACGTAAGTGTTGGACGAGACCAGCAGTGCCCTACAATTGAAGAGTTCGACCAATATGCAAAAGAACAACCTTTTGCTGGTATGCCATACGCTTTGCCAGGTTTAACTCAGTCTGAAGATAAAACATTAATGACGTGGTTAGAGCAAGGCGCAAAAATGCCTTCTGCTAGACAATTATCCGATAAAGAACGCAACGCGGTTGACTCATTAGAGTTGTTTTTAAACGATGATTCTCTCAACATGCAGTTGAGCGCTCGCTATATCTATGAACACCTATTTTCTACGCATCTTTATTTCAGCGAAATTACCGAGAATAACGTACAGCCTCAATTTTTTAACCTGCTTAGGTCTAGTACGCCATCAGGTGAACCTATTAAAGTTATTGCGGGGAGACGACCGTATGACGACCCTGGCGTTAAACGCGTTTATTATCGACTTCAAGCCGTCACAGCGGCCATTGTGAATAAGACCCACCAACCCTACGCAATTAATAAAAACCTAATGAAGAAGTGGGATAAATGGTTTGTAAGCGCCAACTATAAGGTTAAAGATTTGCCTAGCTACGCGCCCGACGTTGCCGCCAACCCACTAATCGCTTTTGAACAGTTGCCTGAAAATTCCCGTTACCGCTTTATGCTAGAGCGTGCTGAAAACACTATTATGGGTTATATAAAAGGCCCTGTTTGTCGAGGCCAAGTTGCATTAAATGTGATTAACGACAGGTTTTGGGTGTTTTTTACCGACCCTGATTTTGCCGATAATCCTAAACTCAAAGCTTTTTATGCGTCACAAAAACAAAATTTACGCATGCCTGCGCAAGAAGAAAGCACGGCTTTAGCCAGTGATTGGATAAAGTATGCCGGACGACAAGGTGACTATCAGCGAGCACGCAACCAATTTCTTAACGATAGCTTCAATAATGGAGAGCACCTTAGGCTTGCGGCTATTTGGAATGGTGAAAAGCAAAATACTAATGCCAGTTTAACCGTATTTCGTCACTTCGATAACGCGACTGTCGTGAAAGGCTTGATTGGTACCCCCCCAAAAACAGCTTGGGTTATCGATTATGTGCTGCTTGAACGTATTCACTATTTATTAGTCGCGGGCTTTGATGTGTATGGTAATTATGGTCATCAACTACTGACACGTTTGTATATGGATTTTTTACGCCTTGAAGGAGAGTCCAATTTCCTTGCATTTTTGCCTCCAGACTATCGCATAAAAGAACAGCAATCTTGGTATCAAAATGCAGGAACGGAGTTAACTGAGTATTTTGAAGGGAATGTAAATCCATTTACTCATGCAAGTGGCATACAGTTTTCTACTTTAGAACCCAAGCAAGAGCTGTATGAGATGTTTCAAGCACATTTAGAAGATGTTCAACCTCAGCGTTATCACCTTCGCACCAGCCAGTTACATAAAAACAGCTTGTCGTTGCTTAGGCAACTCAACCGAATAAAGGGTAAAGGCGCTTCAATCTTGCCGGAACTCACAATGATCATGCTTGAATCGCATTCAAACCAATCCCCAGAGGTTTTTACACTCGTTCGCAATAGCGCTCACTACAATGTGAGTAGCCTATTTAACGAAGATGACAATCGAGATATAAAAAACGACACCGTCACGTTAGTGCATGGCATCATCGGGAGCTATCCTGACGCGTTCTGGAAGGTTAAAGAGAGTGAACTTGCTGCCATGGTCGTCAGTGCTGAAAATATTCGCACAGAATTAGATTATGCTCGTTTCATGGATAAGTATGGCGTGAGACGGACCGCATCAGATTTTTGGTCCTTCAGTGACCGACTGCATGCTGCCTATTTAAAAGACAGTCCTATTGACGGTGGTTGGTTGGATTATAATCGTTTAGAAAACCGATAGTCTTTGACAGCTTATTGTTTTTTAGTTTTTAAAAATTACTTTTTTACTAAGCCGTTGATATGTCGATTGCCTGCCTACATTAATACACAAGTGCAATGACTTGCTTTCAATTTAGGAGTGCACACTAGCTATATTTTTATCAATCAAAATGAGAATAATAAATGTCTGAATTATTGCAAAATTTGCAATGGCGTTATGCCGCGAAAAAAATGAATCCAACTAAATCGGTTAGCGAAGAGGATCTTAACTTCATCTTAGAGGCGATTCGGCTAACTGCGAGCTCCAGTGGATTGCAGCCTTATGAAGTCTTTGTGATCACAAACCCTGAAATTCGAGCTAAAATTGTTCCACATGCATGGGATCAAAAACAAATTACAGATGGATCGCACTTGTTAGTCTTTGCTGCTTGGGATAATTACACCGCAGAGCGCATTAACATGATGTTCGACCTAGTAAATGAGGAGCGCGGATTTAAAAACGAAGGCTGGGAAAACTATCGTCAAATGTTACTTAACACTTATCCTGCGCGTGATGCAGAGCTTAACTACGAACATGCAGCGCGACAGGCATATATTGGCTTAGGTTCAGCCCTAATTGCAGCAGCAGAAGTGAAAGTTGATAGCACACCGATGGAGGGCTTTACGCCAGAAAAAGTGGATGAAATTCTAGGCTTGAAAGAACGTGGTTTACGCTCCGTGATTTTATTGCCCTTGGGTTACCGCGCTGATGAAGGCGATTGGTTGGTTGACTTGAAAAAAGTCCGTCGCTCAAAAGAGAGCTTCGTTACAGAAGTAAAGTAAGCCAAGGTATTCAACATTTTTAGAGTGTTGCGCATATGGCAAGGCATTTTACCTTGCCATATACCCTTTTTACATGCCTGCAGAGGGCCTTGATCCACTTCACTCCTCAACTATGAACCACGAAACTTATATTAGTGGGAAGTATCGTTTTCGTTTCTTTGCTTTCAACATTGCCATATCAACAATCACTAGACCATCAATACAATTTTGAAAGTCAGGGTCAATATTAAAGGAGGCAAATCTGACACCACCTTCGTCACAAATCTCTGCATATTGTTTGTATAGAGTCGGCAAACTGACATTCATGTGTTTTAGCGCACCTTTTAGCCACGCTAAGCCTTCTTTATATTCCAAGCCTTTGAAATTTTCTTGCGCAATTTTACAGATAGGGTAAGGCATTTTAGCGCTGGCAATGTTCTCATTGTCAGGAAAATAGTGTGTGTAAAACGCCGTAATTAATTTAACAGCTGCTGATGGCAATTGTGCGCTTAGCGTAACCGGGCCAAACAAGTATCGATACTCGGGATGTTTAGCTAGAAAAGCACCGATGCCAATCCATAAGTAGTCAAGACTGCGTTTACCCCAATATTTTTGCTGTACAAAACTTCGGCCTAGTTCGAGACCTTTATTGAAGTAGGGCTGCATGCTTTGGTTATAGTTAAATAAGCTTGTAGAGTATATGGACTCTCCTTTCTCTAATAGTTGCTTTACATCACCAAAGCGATAGGCACCGGCTATTTCGAGATCATTTTTATCCCACAAAATTAAGTGATAGTACGACTTATCATATTTGTCTATGTCTCTGCGTTGCTTAGTGCCTTCACCCACTGCCCTAAAGGTAATTTCTCTCAAGCGCCCGAGCTCTCGCATAATGGGTGAACTAAGGCCGTACCGATATAAATAAATGGTTTTACCATCGGGTGACTCACCCAACACATCGCATTCCGCTTTCAACGCTTTAAGAAGCTCTCGGCGCTCTTCTGGCATGGCGATCGGTTTTTGAGTAAGGAAAACGCCTGGTTTGTTTTTCGCGATATTGTAAAGGTGCTTTTTAAATAGTTTAACTTGCTCTGACAAACTGATTGGAAGCTGTGAAAAAGCATCGAGGGGAATAACTTCTCCAATCGTAATATCCATATTCTTGTTTTTTTTCTTAAACATCTCTTTTACCAGCAAAGCACTCGCTGCCGGCTTATACAGCAATGATACACCGTAAAAGAATGCTGAATTTTTAGCGTCTAAATAAACAGGGAGGATAGGACAATGGTTAGCTTTAGCCATTCTCAAAAAGCCACTTTGCCATTTGGTATCACGAATACCATGAGGCCTTAATCTCGACACTTCCCCAGCGGGGAAAACAATCAACACGCCTTCACTACGCAAGTGTAAGTTGATGTTTTGAATGTTCTGTTTTTGTGTCCCACCCTGCATATTATTCACTGGCAACAATATTTCATGCAAAGGGCGGATCGCCATTAACATGTTATTGGCAACCACTTTGACGTCACTTCTGATCTCTTTGACACATTTAATCAAGGCTAAGCCGTCCAAAGTCCCTATTGGGTGATTTGCGATAATAATCAACTTTCCAGTTTCAGGTATGCGCTCTCGTTGCTGATCATTTACTCGGTAAGTAAACGCAAAATGGGCAAGAACTTGTTCCACAAAATCAAACCCAGTTAAATGCGGATAATGGACTGTGAACTTATTTAGCTGTTCTTCACACAACAAATATTTGAGTATCTTGTTTACCGGTTTATTGAAAAGGTGACTGTTTGCGACTTTCGGGTAATGATTGGCAATGACTTGTTGGGTATCTAGCATTAACTGAACCTCTTCGCATTAATAAACTGCAAAAGCAGCTTTAGTCTATTTGCCAAACTGTAGACCTAATTATTGACAGAAAAGTGAATCATTGGTGACGTTTGTATGACACGAGAGTGAGGCGATAAAACTGTAAAAGCTAAGGCAGCGCATTATTTGGATATATCGACAGCAGCTCATTTAAAGTTGTCCGTCCCGAGCTTGTTGCGGCATAACAATTGTTCTGGCTTGCTATCCATCACAATTACCCTTACCTTCCTTACTCTTGGATTTTTAGAAGCTTAGGCCCTAGCACATGCAAGTCTCCTTAGATGGATTCATTCTTACAGCGCGCAGCATAGAGCGCTATGGTAAAACCTACATTGAATGCTGGTTCGTAACTGAAAACGGCGTGGTAAAGGCTACATCAAACTCACAGCAAGGGCTGTTTTTTATTCTTCAAGATGACGCCACCGAAGTGACGCAGCTACTGACTAACAACGGAATTGAGCACAGCTATAACTCACTGACATTAAAGACCTTTGAACATCAAACCGTAGGTGGTGTGTATTTTGATAGAAACAACTCAATGTACAAAGCAAAAACGCTGCTAAAACAACTTCACATTAGCTGTTTTGAGGATGACGTACGCCTAACTGAGCGTTATTTTATGGAACGATTTGTTTATGGCAGTGCCGCCTTCTCTGGCAATCAAGTTACGCACAAATCTATACCAGTAGAACTGACTGATATTCAATGTAAACCCAGTCAATTTGTGCCGAAGTTTACCGTGCTGTCTATTGATATCGAATGCAGTGAACAGGGTGAGTTGTTCTCTATTGGACTGGCCAGTGATACTGATAAGTGTGTGTTGATGATTGGCGAGTCAGAACCCAGCGAGGGGTGGCTGGTTTGGGTGGATAACGAAAAAACGTTGTTGCAGCAGTTCGTTATTCAAGTTAATCGCTTCGACCCAGACATTATCATTGGTTGGAACGTTGTTAATTTTGATTTTCGCCTATTGATTCAACGAGCCGCCTTGCATCGAGTTGAATTGGCATTGGGACGAGATAGTCAAACCATTACATGGCGAGATGCTAGAAACGAAGTGAACCAAGGATTTGTATCCATGTCTGGACGAGTGGTGGTAGATGGTATTGACGCACTCAAAACGGCAACGTATCACTTTGACAGCTTCAGCTTAGAAAATGTTGCGCAAACCTTATTAGGTAAAGGTAAAAAGACTGAAAACGTTGACGATAGGCTTGCGCAGATTGAGTACGACTTTAAGCACAACAAAGTTAAGTTAGCCAGATACAACCTGCAAGATTGCCAATTGGTTTTAGCTATTTTTGCGCACACAAAAGTACTCGATTTTTTAACCTTACGTAGCCAACTTACTGGCCTTGAGCTAGACCGAATGGGCGGCTCAGTGGCAGCGTTTATCAATTTATATTTACCTAAGTTGCACCGAGCTGGATATATTTCACCTAACCGCCCAAAAGATGGTGGTTTAGCAAGTCCTGGCGGATATGTGATGAGCTCAAAGCCAGGTTTATATCAACACGTATTGGTCTTGGATTTTAAAAGCCTCTATCCATCCATTATACGAACCTTCAAGATAGACCCTCTTGGCTTAGTGGAAGGGTTAGCGTCTCCTGAGGAGGCTATCGAGGGATTTAAGGGGGCCAAATTCAGTCGAGATAAGCACTTTTTGCCTGACATTATTACGTCACTTTGGCAGCAACGCGATGAAGCCAAGAAAAACCAAGATGCAGCGCGTAGTCAGGCGATAAAAATCCTGATGAATTCGTTTTATGGCGTATTGGGCTCGGGAGGCTGTCCGTTTTACGATACGCGTTTAGCTAGCTCAATTACGATGCGTGGTCATGACATTATGCAAACCACAGCGAAATGGATTGAACAAGCCGGTTATGAAGTCATTTATGGCGACACCGACTCGACCTTTGTGTGGTTAAACGGAGAGTTTTCAAATCAACAAGTGATGCAAATTGGTCAATCTCTTGCGCTTGAAATTAATCAAAAGTGGCAAGATAACATTCGACAAACCCATCAACTCGATTGCGATTTAGAAATCGAATTTGAAACCCACTTTAGTCAATTCTTAATGCCAACAATTCGAGGCTCAGAATTAGGCAGTAAAAAGCGCTATGCAGGATTAAAAACAAACAAGGACGGCGACGAGCTGATATTTAAGGGACTTGAAACCGTGCGTTCAGACTGGACTCAATTAGCAAAGGAGTTTCAACTTAAGTTATATGCAATGGTCTTTGCCGGACAAAACGTACAAGACTATGTACTAAAAATCATTCGAGATACACGTTTGGGCAAGCTTGATGAGCAGCTCATCTATCGAAAACGTATTCGCCGTAGACTCGATCTTTACGTCAAAAACGTACCACCCCATGTGAAGGCAGCTAGGCTTGCCGACCAGCAAAATCAAGCGTTAGGTAAAACACTCAAATATCAGCACAAAAGCTGGATTTCTTATGTGATGACTATCAATGGCCCACAGCCAATAGAATACCTAAGCAGTCAAATAGACTATGACCATTATGTGGAAAAACAAATCAAACCAATCGCTGAGGGAATACTGCCTTTTATAGATTTGTCTTTTGAAAATATGACTAGTCAACAAATGGGCTTGTTTTGATTGTATTAGCCGGTAGTACGCTTTGGGCATAAATCTTGAAACCAAGGGGGATGGCGCACCCGGCGCGATTCGAACGCGCGACCCTCGGCTTCGGAGGCCGATACTCTATCCAGCTGAGCTACGGGTGCTTTACAAAGCGGCAAATAAAGCTGCCACTTAGAACAAGCGGTGATTCTAAAGATTTAAAGTAGATTTTCCAGTCTTATTTTATGTCTTTTGCTTTTACCTTCGCACTAACAATCTCATCCAATAGCGCCATTAGTAGTTTAGTGCCTGTTCCTGACGCAATTGCACTGAATACATTTTCATCATTATGACCTTTTTGACCACCGGCTAAATCACTAACTGAACGAATAACAATCCATTCTATGTCATTCACGAAACAAACTTGGCCAACGGCTGCTGATTCCATCTCTGTCACTTGAGCGCTGAAAACATCTTGCAGCCACTGTCTATATTCAGCATTATCTGCAAATACAGAACCCGTTACACCGTTACCTCCAATCCTAACTTGTATGGGTTTTCCTGACGGCATTTTTATTGTATCGACATTTATTAAGGCCTTTTTTGCAAGTGCTAAAAGGTTCGCAGAAACCGAGAAATAAGGCATTTTCTGCGGTGTTTCGACACCGTCTTTTACGATGGCTACTTCCCTTGGGAACTGATAACCAAAGTTTTTATAATTAGGCGCAAATGGGTCAATTTTAGCTCTGGCTTTATGCCGTGCAGAAGCCTCGTTGTAATAACCCGGAAGAACAAAACCCCCGTCCCTATTAGGATCAGGATTCACATAAACTGACTCATCGTGATAATACCAGCGCTCAGGGATCGCAATATCTCCAGGCTCAAAGGCAGGATTTACTGCACCCGCAATACCCATCATGACAACTTTATCGATAGGGAAATAATCGAGCGCCATTTGCATAGTCATGGCAGCATTGGCAACGCTAATGCCTGTAGTGAAAATAACAATCCGTTCGCCCTTATATGTTCCTAACTGGTATTTCACACCTTTAATGCTGATGACTTCGTCAATTTTAGCCGTTTCGACTTTGCCGATTGCGTAATCAATGGCCTTAATTTCGGGTTCATATGCAGCAACAATCGCAGTCCATTTTTCGGTGTTTGGAAATTCACGAGGGCCAAACTTCTGTTCTGCCAATGCATTATTGAAAAAGGCCGGTAGCAAAGTGATAAAAATCAATATGGCGAGGTTACGCATAAACAAAATTCCTTTAATCTTGGGCGATATATTGAATGCGCGTTAGCCAAGTTTGCTTTTGCTTATCTGGCAAAAAACTCGCGCTAAAACTATTGCTGATGAGTTTAACAGCGTCTTCTTTATTCAGTGAAAGTTTGTCTACTAGTGCAAAGAAATTTTCATTTAAATAGCCACCAAAATACGAAGGGTCGTCTGAATTAACCATTACCTGCAAACCATCATTTAATAGATCAACAATATTGTGCTGGCTAATATCGTCAACAACACACAACTTCAAATTACTTAACGGGCATACTGTTAATGGCACTTGATGCTCTTTTAAATACGCCATTAGTTTAGGATCTTCAATGCTACGAACGCCGTGATCAATGCGGTCTACTTTAAGCAGATTAATCGCCTCCCAAACGTATTCTGGAGGACCTTCTTCTCCGGCATGTGCCACCAGTTTAAAGCCTAGCGATGCGGCTTGAGCGAACGCGCGTGCAAATTTTGACGGCGGATTACCTAACTCGGAGCTGTCCAAACCAACCGCGGTAATCATCGAATAGAAAGGTTGCGCTTCCTGCAAAGTCTGGATAGCGCTGTCTTCACTCATATGCCTCAAAAACGATAGAATAAGGTAAACAGAGACGCCCAGCTCCGCTTCTGCTTTTTCAATTGCTTTTGCAAACCCCGGCATAAACACATTGTAGCCAATCCCTCTTTCAGTGTGCGTTTGCGGGTCGAACATTATTTCGGTGTGTACAATGTTTTGTTGCTGGCATTGACATAAATATGCCCACATTAGCTCGAAGAAATCGTCTTCATCACGGAGCACATCGGCGCCTTGATAATAGAGATCGAGAAAACTTTGTAGATTATTAAACTGATATGCCTGTTGAATTGCTTCAACGCTGGAAAATGGCAAAGCAATGTCATGTTTTTTTGCTAAACGCCACATTAATTCTGGCTCGAGTGTGCCCTCAATGTGCAAATGCAGCTCTGCTTTCGGCAACTTTTGGATTAGCTGCTTAAGTTCGCTGATTTTATTGTCAGTGCTCATGTTTTAAAAAGACCCCATTTTTTGTCGAGTGCAAAAATTACTATCAAACGCTGTTTGTTTACAGCCGCTGCCTTACTGAAATTGTCGCTTAACCTCATTCCAAAGCTGATCAACAATACTAAGTAACGCAGTGTTTTGATAATTGTTTTTGATTTAATAAATACATTCTAACGTAGCTTAATTTAATTTGCGCTCAGCTACGCAATAATAGATACCGTTAAAACCTTCTAAAAAAGCAAATATTCAGTAATACTTAGTGCGCCATGACTGCGTTGCCGGTTATACCTAGTTAATACGGCTATTATCTGCTTCTAAATGTTATAGCAATTAGTGTACTTAAATCAGCGTCACAAAATCGCGTGAACATAAATTTATACCGTGAAACAACGGCAAAAAAATAATAAAAAGGAAAGCCAATGATCACCCGCTTTTTAGACAAAACATTTGAGCTAAGTCAGCATGCAACAACAGTGAAGACTGAGATCATTGCGGGCTTAACCACGTTCGCAGCCATGTCCTACATATTGATCGTCAACCCAAGTATCTTGGGTCTAAGCGGTATGCCCGTTGCGGGCTTAATTACCGTTACGGCTTTAGCGGCATGCTTAGGCACATTGCTAATGGCCTGGTTAACCAACTATCCCGTCGCCCTAGCGCCTGGTATGGGCCTGAATGCCTTTTTCGCTTTTACGATTTGCTTAAGCCGTGAAATTCCATGGGAAGCAGCACTTGGCATCGTTTTTTACAATGGCATATTGTTTTTATTACTGACTCTCTCTGGCTTGCGGCAAAAAATTGCGAATGCAATCCCCGCTGCGCTCAAAATTGGCGTACAGTGCGGAATTGGCCTATTTATCGCCTTTATTGGTTTAAAAAATGCGGGGCTTATTGTCGATAACCCTGCAACTTTTGTTGGCTTAGGTGACTTATCCCAACCAGCAGTCCTGTTGGCTTTTCTGGGCATTATTTTTACCATCATATTAGTAGTAAGAAAAGTAACAGGGGCAATCCTGATCTCCATTGTAACGCTGACTGTCATTGGCTTATTTATTCCAACCGAAAGTGGATATTTGACGGCCACTCCAGAGGGAATCATTGGTCTACCAGCACCTATTACCGACACATTTTTTGCCATGGACCTGCTATATCCCATTGTGAACTTTGCAACAACTTGGGACTTAATTTTTGCGCTCATGTTTGTGAATATGTTTGACACCATCGGCACCCTGATTGGTGTATCGAAACGCGCCAAATTAGTAGACAGCAATGGAAATTTACCAAAAATGGGCCGCGCAATGACAGCCGACGCCGCAGCTGGCGTAGTTGGAGCTGCTTTGGGCACATCACCAGTGACAAGCTACGTTGAATCTGCAGCTGGCGTTTCTGCAGGCGGGCGCACGGGATTGACCGCGATTGTTGTCGCTATCTGTTTTTTGCTCGCATTATTCTTGTCACCAATTATGCTCGTCATCCCTATTATGGCAACAACGCCAGCGTTAGTGATGGTTGGTATTTTTATGATGGATTCTATAAAAGAGCTCGAGTTTTCAGATTTAGCCAGTGTTGCCACAGCCACTATTGCGCTAATGGCAATGCCTTTGACCTTTAGTATTAGCGAAGGAATTGCACTAGGTTTTATCACTTATGTCGGAATTAAGGTCGGCACCGGAGAATATAAAAGAGTGAGCTTAATTACTTATTTTATGGCCGCCGTTTTTCTACTGCGTTACATACTCAATTTAAAATAACGCGATGACGTTCTCTCTTTTCTAACTTTATGCTTTGAAATAGGTCATTTTGAACTTGGCGCCACCTGTTAAAAATCACGCTTATTGAATCACAGAACAATGCGTAGTATAAAATATGAACCATGAAAGCTTATTTTTTCGTATTACAGCTTTTTCGGAAATAATAAAAACAAGGTAGCTAAGATGACAGAACAAAGTAAAGCCAAAGAAACACAGCTCAGACCGGACCAAATTCCACAACAGGCATTTGATTGGTATGATGAATATGCTCACGGTGACATTAACCGTCGCACATTTATGACGCGATTAGGTTCACTCTCGGTAGCAGGTTTATCACTCGGCCTGATTTCTAGCGCACTGATCCCTGACTACGCTAAAGCCGAACAAATTAGTTTTAACGACCCTAGTATTAAAGCCACTTACGCAGAATTTGATTCGCCAAAAGGTCATGGTAAAGGCAATGGATACTTGGTCACCCCAAGTGACTTAAGCGGAAAAGCCCCTACGGTTATGGTCGTGCATGAGAATCGCGGTTTAAATCCGTATGTAAAAGACGTTGCGCGTCGACTCGCAAAGATAGGTTTTATCGCGTTCGCTCCAGATGCACTTTTCCCATTAGGAGGCTATCCGGGTAATGACGACGATGGGCGTGCAATGCAGCGCAGCCTTGACCGTGACAAAATCGAACAAGATTTCATGGCAGCAGCAACATGGTTGAAGCAACATGAAAAAGGCACAGGAAAGTTGGGCGTAGTCGGTTTTTGTTTTGGAGGCTATATCAGCAATTTACTTGCTGCGGCAATGCCAAACGATATCAACGCAGCGGTGCCGTATTACGGAACGCCAGCGAGTGCTGAATTACAAAAGCAGGTAAAAGGCCCTATATTAATTCATTTTGGTGAGCAAGATGCTCGGGTTAATGCTACTTGGCCAGCTTACGAAGAAGTACTCAAGGCCAGTAAAGCCGAGTATGAAGCGCATTTCTATGCAGGTGCACAACATGGCTTCCACAATGACTCAACAAGTCGTTATAGCCCGGAGGATGCTGAGCTATCTTGGCAGAGAACGACTGCGTTTTTCAAAAAGCATTTAGCGTAATTCCACCTCCCATTAAAATGAGCCATGGACCCTCTCCATGGCTCTTCCTTTTGATACATCTGCAACTGATCCATTTTCATTGTGCACAAAGTCATATATGATGTTGCGTTCGCCGCAGCTTTTATTTGCTTCGCGTTTTGATTTTCAAAAATTTTTGCCCCCTTGTTTCGAGTCTTAGCGAGTTTGAGCTTAAGTGATTGCAATTGGGGACGCTTATAACCTGACCAGCGTATTGAGTATTTTCGCTACTTTATCAATCCGTAGTTTTAACTTTAGAGCTTAAACGAATACTTATATGCCAGACAGCAGCCCAATATTACAGTTACAAAAACTTGCCGGAAGACGCACCTTCGACAAAGGCGAAATGCTGTATTTTCAAGAGGCAGTGCATCGTTTTACCAAAAACCAATTGATAATAACGGCTATTGTTCAAGAAATTCAGGAATTTACGGTTAAACTTTCTATTGTTGAAGGTGAATACGAGGGCAGTTGTAATTGTTCCGACTCTGAAGGATTCGATTTTTGTAAACATTGTGTTGCTGTCGCACTTACCGACATTTCTCGCGAAGCGGAGCTCGAAGTACTGCAAGAGGGAGATGAAATTCAGCGAATTACGGGCTATATCGAAAGCATGTCCGAAGCTGAAGCGAAGGCAATATTGTTAAAACAAATAACCAATGACATTGATCAAACAGAACAATGGGTGCTGTTTGCCGACGTTAGTAATGGAAAAATAAATAAAAAAGCCTTAACCGATATTATTAATAAAGCCTTACCTTTGCGTGAAGTCTGGCGTCAAAACAGAGTCAAAACTTACTTTGAGACGGCGATAGAAAAATTTAATCGGCTAATTTCAATATTACACAAATTACCCACAGACCCAGCATTTGAGCTTGTTCAAACGGCTCTGCTTAGATACAACAAAGCATTAACGAAAATTAAGGACGATAAGGGATATCGACTTAAAGTTGAAATAACCCTCGTGCAAGCTTTTGCAACGTTTGTCGGTGAGTTAAATTGGACACCACAGCGTAAGGTAAGCTTTTTGCTGTCGCTTTATCATCAGCCGTTTTCAAACTTTTCTTTGCCTTCCATTTATAAAAAGTTTGTTAAAAACCAGCCTGAGCTAGTGACATTGTTTATAGAAAAGCTAGTTAACCTTGAAAGCCAGTATGAACAAAAAGACAGTCTTACTATTCAAATTGATAAAACCTTAGATGAAACTCATGAGTTGATACTCAACGATCTGGCTCTTTTCTATGCAGAGGGAGGAACGGGTGCCTCAAATGAGAATCAGATTAAGTTGATTAAATGCAAGCATAAACTGGCAACGAATGTTAACGAATATATTGAGCTAGCCGAGTTATGCGTCACCTTAGGACGTAAAGACGAAGCCAGAAAGTACATTACTGAAATAGAAAATCACAAACTCAACTACAGACAAGAAAGTAAATTGTTGGCATTGAGCGCAAACACACAAGAACAGCTAGATGATATAGACTCTGCGCTTGAGTTACATTGGTCTGCGTATCAACGTTCTCTCGAGGCCAAAGATTTTCAAGCAGTACTTAGCTTACTCAAGACATCTGATAAGAAAAATGACGTAGACTTGCAGTATTGGTTTGAAAAAGCACAAGCGTTGTTAATTGAACAATTGCAGGAAACTGACAAACAGGATCCCTTATTTGAGCTTTATTTAGCTTGTGGTAAAAATGATATCGCTATAAACGAAGCTCAAGATGTTAATTTATCGAATGAGTTACTGCATCGAATTGCGAAGTTAGGTATTACTATACAAGCTGATTTAGGTTTTGCTCTATATCGCAAACTCATTAGAACCTATCCAAAAAATACTGATTCGCAAGGCTATGAAACGGCAATTACTTTATTAAAAGAACTAAAATCCGCGCTAAAGAGTAAAAAACAACATCAAGCTTTTGAGTTTTTAATTAGTGAACTCAGTTTTGATTTTAAGCAAAAAAGAAAGTTTATTGCGCTGTTGCAGGGGCAGTTTGGCCTGTAATCCAAAATATTAATAAAATCAGTTTGTTAACCGATAAGTACAAATAGAACAAATTTTTTATCCCAAATACCGTCAGGGATAGTGCAACTAATAGTTGTTTACCCCGGACTAATGTTTATAATCGCGTTAAGTTATTGTGGGCTATCACAAAATGCAGGAGAAAGTAGTGAAATTTAGAGTACTAGCGAGTCTTTTCGTATCAGCGTTATTTTTCGTCAGCGTGAACGCACAAGAAACAACAAATGATGATATTGCACAGCGTATTAAACCGGTCGGTAAGGTACATGTAGCAGGTGCAGCACCGGCGGTAGCCGTTGGTCCGCGTACCGGCAAACAAATATATGATGGCGCTTGCGTGGCATGTCACACATCTGGTGTTTTAGGCGCTCCTAAGCTTCAAGTTGCCGCTGATTGGCAGCCGCGCTTAGACGAGAAAGGCTTTGACCAAGTTTGGAAAAATGCAATCACCGGGATTAATGCAATGCCGGCAATGGGCACGTGCGGTGATTGTTCGGATGACGATATAAAAGCGGCAATCGAATACATGATCGAAGGTATTTAATAGTTTTTAAAATACCTGCGAGCAAGTCCCTAACAAATCTGCAGTATAGAGTTGGAAAGGTTTTTTTGTTTACATGAATAAAGATGACTCAGTCATCGGTGAACTTTCTGAAGAGGAGCTGCGAGAGCTAATTCCGCAGCTTCAGAATCTTACCGAAAAATATAAGCGCGCTGAAAAGATTCAGAAGGCGCTTTTTGAGATCAGTGAACTAGCAAGTTCAGTGAGTAATCTCGATCGTCTTTATAAAGCGGTGCACGACATCGTCAGTGACTTCATGAACGCTGATAACTTTTTTGTTGCCTTCTTTGACCCAAGTGATAAAAATGTTGATTTTGCCTACTTTGTTGATGTCTTCGATGAAGAGGAAATTACACAAATTCCTTACGAACGCATCATGGATGGTATTACCGGTTATATTCTCAGAAGTGGGAAGAGTTTGGTAGTTACCCAAGAAAATCAAGATACAGTTACTGAAGAAACAGGCATAAAGATGCTAGGAACGCCTCCTGTGGATCTCATTGGTGTTCCTCTGAAGCGCAGTACTGAGGTGATTGGCGCCATGGTAGTGCAGAGCTATAATGAAGATGTACGCTACAGCCAAGACGACTTCGAAGTGCTTTCTTTTATCTCCCAGCACATTGTAACAACCGTCGACAGAGTCAAAAGCCGCGAAGTAACAGAAAGAACCATCCGCGACCGTACCAAGCAACTGCGCAGCATTAACGATGACTTGCAGGAAGAAATACTCGAAAGACAAAAAATAGAGTCATTACAAACTGCGTTATTTGAAATATCTGAGTTATCAGCATCCCTTGACGATGACATTCCTCGTTTTTATTCAAAATTACACGATATTCTTGCTCGCCTAATTAGCGCCCCGAACTGCTTTGTTGCCGTGTTAAATAAGGATAAAGACAAGCTGAATTTTCCCTATTTTAGCGACCAACTATATGACTCAGCCGAAGAGCGCCCATTAGGCTTGGGTTTGACCGAATATATTATTCGTCGCGGTGAAGCCTCACTTATCGACAACTCAAAGATCCTAGCGCTTGTTGAAGAAGGTGAAGTTGATGTTTCCGTCGCCCAAAACATGATGGAACATAATAACTCTTGGTTGGGTTCACCATTGGTTATAGACGGCGAAGTACAAGGTGTTATCGGGGTGCAGACCTACGGTAAGCTGGAAGACTACGACCAAAAAGATTTGGAAATTTTGCGTTTTGTTTCTCATCATATTGCTGTAGCAATGGAACGCAGACGAAGCGCAGAGGCGCTTAAAGAATATAACCTGCAGTTGACGAACAAGGTGCAGGAACGCACTGAAGAACTAAATAAGACAAATGAGTATCTCAAAAGGCAAATAGAGCAGCGTAAAGAAATTGAGTTGAAACTCATTCATGACGCACACCACGACGCGTTAACTGACTTACCGAATCGCGTTATGTTCAATAGCCGCCTCGAACTCGCGATTGCTAACAAAAAGCGTCACCCTGAAAATCAATTTGCTGTTTTGTTCATCGACTTAGACAGATTCAAAGTGATAAACGACACCCTCGGTCACCACGCTGGCGATGAGTTTTTAGTTGAAGTGAGTCAGCGCATTGCCTTATGTAAACGAGGCCACGATTTGTTGGCTAGATTGGGCGGTGACGAGTTCGTTATTCTGTTAGACAATTTCGAAGATATCAAAGCCGTTGAAGAAGTTGCTTCGCGTGTTATCAATTCAGTGTCAATGCCATTTACGCTGGACGGTAAAGAGATGTTCAGCGGAGCAAGCTTGGGTATCGCTCATCTTGACAGCAGCTACATGTCAGCGGATGAAGTATTACGTGACGCCGATGCCGCTATGTATCAAGCTAAAAGCCTTGGCCGCGGTCGATATGTGACCTTTGATAAAAGCATGCGTGAAAAATTACTTGAAGATATTCATCTTGAAGCTGAGTTTCGCAAGACGCTTAAAAATAAAGGCTTCGACTGCGTGTTGCAGCCTGTAGTTAAGCTAGATGACGAATCTATATTGTATTTTGAATGTACACTACAGTGGCACAACGAAACATTTGGTAAAATAAACCGCGAGCAGTTTTGGCAAATTGCAGATCAATGCGGTATGACCTTAGAGCTAAACCAATTCTTATTAGATGGCGCTATCGGTTTACTTAGTCAATGGCAAAGCGATCCTCAATATGCAGCCCATCGCATAGGCGTTAGCTTATCAGTAGAACACCTCATGCAAAGAGATCTTGTTAATGAGTTGATTGCGCATGTGAAAGGCAGTGTATTTGATGCTAGTAAGCTGCTCCTCGAATTTTCTGAGAGTGCACTAAGCAATCGTTCACAGTTCATATTGCCTGCTATTAAAAAATTAAAGCGCCATGGCTTTGGTCTTATCTTGGACAACTTTGGCAGTGGTGCAGCATCTTTAAATTACTTATTCTCGTATCCGTTTGAGTTTATAAAAATTGATGAACGTTTCATTCAATCTTTCACCCGCTCTGAAAAGAATCTACGCTTTATAGAGTCGGTTATTCTAGTTGCAGAGAAAATAGGCCTGATTGTTATTGCTGAAGGTATATCAAGCAAAAGCAAGCTTGAAGGGCTCAAAGGCTTAGGCTGCGAATATGGCCAAGGTGAACTGCTAGGTCAGACTATCCTGCTCGATTTTGTTGATGACGAGACGCAAGACGAAGTCGTGTTATAAAAGATCTCGCAAGTTCGCAATCCCCTTAGCACCTTTTTCTTTTCTTTCATCTGCCGTCGGTTTTTTCTTTTGAAACTCCCATTCCACATCATCTTGTGGCAACTCATATAAGAATCGAGACGGTTCCGGTTGAATGACTTCCCCGAATTGACGGCGCTCTCTAGCAATACTAAACACCAGCTCTTTTTGTGCACGCGTAATACCAACGTAAGCCAAACGTCGTTCTTCATCTACATTATCTTCATCAATGCTACTTTGGTGTGGCAATAAGCCCTCTTCCATGCCCACCATAAAGACATATGGAAACTCGAGACCCTTGGATGCATGCAGCGTCATTAACTGCACTTGGTCCGCCTCAGCGTCATCTTCACCGCGCTCCATCATGTCGCGTAATATCAGTCGATTGACTATTTCAGACAAGCTCATTGAAGGCTCTAGTTCATCGCCCTTCAGCATGCTGTCAACCCAACCAAACAAAGTACTCACGTTAGCCATCGCCATTTCTGCCGCTTTTGGACTTGTGCTCTGCTCATATAGCCATTCTTCGTAACCCATGGCTTTGATAAAATCACGTAGCACTGCAATTGTGTCTCCACGGTGAGCGTTGTCCGCCGCCTCAACAACCCAACGGGAAAACTGTTCAATTGATTGATAGGCTTTTGCGCCCAAAATGCTATTTAAGCCGCTATGGCAACAAGCCTCAAATAGACCCGTTTTATTGGCGTTTGAAAAATGCCCCACCTTTTCCAATGTTGCCCGCCCAATTCCACGAGAGGGTGTATTAATGACTCTCAACAGCGCATTATCATCGTCCTGATTAACTAATAAGCGTAAGTACGCCATCACATCTTTGACTTCTGTGCGGCCGAAAAATGACGTGCCTCCACTGATTTTATAGGGAATACGGTTGGTCATTAAGACTTTTTCGAATAAACGCGATTGGTGATTGCCACGATACAAAATTGCGTAATCGCCATAACCTGTATTGTTCATAAAGCGGTGAGCCATTAGTTCAGCTACTACTTTTTCAGCTTCATGTTCCTCATTTTTAGCGACGACTACTTTAAGCTTTTCACCATAGGCCAATTCACTAAATAAGCGTTTATCATACACATGAGGATTGTTTTGAATAAGGATATTGGCGTTGTGCAGTATCCGACCTGACGAACGATAGTTTTGTTCTAGCTTTATTAAACGCAGGCTTGGAAAGTCTTTTTGTAACAACACTAAGTTTTGTGGCCGCGCTCCACGCCATGAATAAATCGATTGGTCGTCGTCACCTACCACGGTAAATCTGGCGCGCGGTCCAACTAACAAACGGACCAATTCGTATTGGCTAGTGTTGGTGTCTTGGTATTCATCCACTAGCAGGTATTTGAGCATACTTTGCCACTTTTCGCGCACCGCATCATTGGTTTTCAATAGTAAGGTGGGCAATAAAATAAGGTCATCGAAATCTAAGGCATTGTAGGCTTTTAAGTGAGACGCATATTCTACATAGTATTTTGCTTGTTCAACTTCGCTATCGCCGCGAGCCAGTTTCAGAGCAGCTTCCGGCATAATCAAATCGTTCTTCCAATTTGAAATTTGCGACTGTAGTGCAGAGAGTAAGTCTTTGTCACCATCGTATTCAGCTTCGGTAAGGTCGCGTATTAAACTCATTGAATCTTTGTCATCGAACAATGAAAAGCCCGCTTTATAGCCAAGCTGCAAAACATGTTTTTTGATAATACTGAGTCCAAGCGTGTGGAATGTCGACACTTTCAAACCACGAGCTTCGGCTTTGCCAAGCGTTTGCCCAACCCGCTCCTTCATTTCTCGCGCAGCTTTGTTAGTAAAGGTTACTGCTGCAATCTGTCGTGCTTTATACCCGCATTCACGAACCAAATACGCTATTTTATTGGTGATAACGCGTGTTTTACCGCTGCCTGCACCTGCGAGCACTAAGCATGGACCTGATACATATTCAACGGCTTCTTGTTGGGCGTCATTTAAGCGCATTTAGGGTTCTCAAGTGGAAAAGCTAGGAAAGAAATAAATTATAACAAATGAGCGACTAATAACGCTTTTTTCTTTTTCATTTCGGGCTACAATTATTAATAAGAAACTGAATCAAAGGACTATAGAATGCTCGATCCAAAGAAATTAGAAGAAATAGCGAAGAATATCAGCGATGCCATTCCCGCAGGCGTTAAAAGCATGGCTGGAGAAGCAGAAGGTAGAGTAAAACAGGTACTGCAGTCACAGTTGTCAAAACTTGATTTAGTCACACGCGAAGAGTTTGACGTGCAAAATAAGGTATTGATCCGTACGCGAGAAAAATTAGAAGCAATGGAAGCGCGTATTGCTGCACTCGAAGCTGCAAAAGAGTAGTTTGATCCAAGCGAATGGCGAAGCAGTGTTAAAACAGCTATAGCAGTACGCCAAACGCCAAGCCAATGGCAATACTCAAGCCTACCCAATGGTTGTGCAAAAAAGCGGCAAAACAGGCGTCTCTTTGGCGTGTTTTTATCAGTGTAAACTGGTAAGCAAACATTACAGCAGCCGCGGCTAAGCCTAGATAAAAAAGTGAATGCAAGTTAGTCAACCATCCTACGTAGGCTAACAGCACCAGCGTCATTATGTTTAATAAGACAATGATAGTCACGTCAAAGCGACCAAAAAGAATAGCGGTAGACTTAACGCCTATCGCTATATCATCTTCCCTATCGACCATTGCATATGCGGTGTCGTAAGCCACTGTCCATGTTAAGTTTGCGATGTAAATCAGCCAAAGCCATGCCGGCAATTCGCCTAGTGTGGCCATAAAAGCCATCGGTATAGACCAACCAAATGCGGCGCCTAATACCACCTGAGGGAAATAAGTATAGCGCTTCATAAAGGGATAAAGGCTCGCCAGAAATAAAGCGCCAATGGATAATATGATGGTCTTTGTATTTAAGAATAATACTAAAACAAAAGCGCTAGCGACCAATAAATAGAATAACTGAAGTGCTTCTTTCGGTTCAACCTCACCTGAAACAATTGGCCTTGCTTGTGTGCGCTCTACTGCACCATCAACCTTTCTATCGGCGTAGTCATTTATTACGCAACCCGCAGAGCGCATGAGGACAACGCCCATCACAAAAATAAGGCAGATATGTAAAGCTGGCAGGCCTTCTGCTGCCCACAGCAAACCCCAGACGGTTGGCCACAATAGTAAATAAATACCGATGGGTTTATCAACTCGCATTAAACGCCAATATGCGTCTTTATTTTCCCAATTTAGCAACATTATGTAGCACTCGAATTGAGTGAGTCGGCAGATTCAGATATATAACTCGGACAGTCGGGTAAGAATATTTCGGCCACGAGTAAATGCCAGTCTTTGATTTGGAATGCAGATCGTCGGCCCCATAAAACTTGTGTTTCGTGCTCGGTGAGCGCACCGTCTTCAATACTCGCTATCGGATTGCTAGCCAATTGTGTGATAACAAATTCGCTGCGTACAAAATTATCGTCATTAAAAATACGTTGCCCAAGTGGTTGATTGCCTAGCGTTGCCCATGTCGTTTTGCATAAGTGCTCAGGTAACACACTGCGCGCAAACACCCATGGTTTACCGTTACCATATAGAATGACTTCTCGAACTTGCCAATCGTGTTTGTCGTAATCCACCAGCGCAGCTTGTTCGCTTTCATCGGCATCAATGGTTGCTTGACCTAAGACTCTTACCTCAAAGTTATGCGTAAGTGCTTGCAGGCGCTCAGTTAAGGAGCCAGTATGAAGTAACCAGTCAGCCAATTGCTGATTGGGAATGTTGTATTTAGCTGCTTGATTCCAAGTAGCCTGAATACCTAGGGGAAATTGATTTATTTGCGACAAGTGATTTAGAAAATTGAGTTTAATCCGATATAATAAGTCTAACACAGCAAAGATTATATCTGCATCCGTATTGTACTTCTCCAAAGGCGCTAACATGACAATATTTAGTAAATTACATGAATCTAGGACGGTAGCAGCGAAAAGGCAATTAAGCCTTCACTTCATGTTAAAAGGGTTTCTGCTCGTAAGTGTGGCAGTTTGGTTGCTAGTAACATCTGAATTGGGCCATGCGCAAGACGAAGTGACAAAGCCAACTTATGCCTACGTAGGCTTAGAGCCTGACATCGTTACCAACTATGCTGGCGACAATTCTAAAAAACTTGGTTATGTGCGAGTTACCATCGAGATGATGGTTGCAGACCCGTCAAAAATCCTGAGTATTGAGCATCACATGCCGCTTTTGCGGGATACTGCTATAGAAGTATTTGGCGCGCAGCCCGAAGATAAAATTCGCTCTCTGACCGGCCGAGAAGATATACGTCGATTGCTGTTGCAAAAATTCAAAGACATTATGAAACGCGAAACTGGCGAAGATGTGATTGAAAACATCATCTTCACCAAATATTTACGACAAGGCGGCTAGCTGTGCGGGCGCTTTTTGCCCGCCAGCTGATGCGTGGCGAGAGCCATTAAGCACCCCGAAATTAAACCGAATAAATGCGCTTCATTTGCCATATTAACCCATAGTATTTCCAAGTAGCCGAGGGCTAACCAAGCCAGCAAAAAATACACTAGACTGTTGGGCAAGCCAATCCCCCAACTTGGGCGCAACCAGCCTATCCACCATACATAGCCAAATAACGCATATACGACACCAGATAAGCCGCCAAAATTTGGGCCTGAGACAAGAAGCTGCGCAACGTTGGAGCTAATGGCGGCAATCGCAAATATCACAGCTAGCGAGACTGACCCAAAGCTTCGCTCCAACTGTGAACCCAATACCCACCACCAAATTAGATTAAACACAATGTGGATAACACCAAAATGTATGAAGGCAGGTGTAAAAAGCCGCCACCACTGATTGCTTTGTGCAAGTTCGTCCAAGCTGCGAATAGTCAAAGCCTGCAGAATATAATTAAACGCACCAAGATAGCTGAGAAGAAAAACCCCCAAACAAATAAACAACACCAGTGACATAAAGGGGGTGGATTTCAAGTCTTGTATCCATGGCGCTGAACCTGAATTATTTGTTGTCGAGCGCTTTACCGCTGGTTTCGACTCTTTAAACGACGATCCTACTTCCCACGCTGCCTGTTGGTACTTACCCTGGTTTGGGTTAGACACGAAATCTTCGGCTATTTTTAGCGCTTTGGCCACATCATTTGGGTCGAGCACGACAATTTGATAGTGAAGTTTTTCACCAGCATCGTAGCTATTACTGCTAGCAAGGTCACGCTCTTGAGCTTCCGGCTTTCCCTTAAGAATATGAACATCAATGCTGGCACTGATAAGGTAATTTGCCAGCAATCGCGCCGGCTTTTTATCAGAGAAGGCTAAAATTGGCGTACCTACTTTGCCCTCTGTTTGGTCCTCTCCTTTGCCTAAATCACTCAAGAATTGCTGCCCGAAGCATCATTCGTATCAATGCCAGTTTGCGATGGAAACTGTGTTCGCCAAAGTTCAAAACCGCCGTCCATGCTGTACACTTCTTCAAAGCCCTGATGCAACATATATTGAGCGGCCTGCTGACTGCTGTGTCCATGATAACAAACCACAATAACCGGCGTGTTGAAGTCATTCGCATCTATAAAACGCTGGATACTGTCATTATTCAAATGAAACGCTCCAGGAATATGAGCTTGCCCAAAGGATTGATCGTCTCGAATATCTACAATTTTAGCTGCACCTGCATCTATCTTAGCTTTCGTATCTTGTACTGAAATATGTGCAAATTGTTCCATTATTCTATCCTTGCCAATCCAATAAAACTTTTCCGCTTTGTCCTGAACCCATCACCTCAAAGCCTTTGGCAAAATCATCAACACTAAATTGATGAGTAATGATTGGGCTCAAATCTAAACCACTTTGCAACAAACTTACCATTTTGTACCATGTTTCAAACATTTCGCGACCATAAACGCCTTTAATGGTTAAGCCTTTAAAAATCACTTTGTTCCAATCGACCGCGACGCTCTGAGGTGGGATACCTAACATAGCAATTTTGCCACCGTGATTCATTTTATCGAGCATCTCGCGAAACGCAGAAGGCACGCCCGACATTTCTAATCCAATATCAAAACCTTCCGTCATACCAAGTTCGTCCATGACGTCCTTTAAGTTTTCAGAGGCAACGTTAACCACTCGCGTTGCGCCCATTTTCTTTGCTAAATCGAGGCGATAATCATTCACGTCTGTAATAACCACGTAGCGTGCACCAACGTGCTTTGCAACCGCAGCTGCCATGATGCCTATCGGCCCAGCGCCCGTAATTAATACATCCTCTCCGACAAGGTCGAATGACAATGCGGTATGCACTGCGTTACCGAAGGGGTCAAAAATAGCAGCCATATCATCGCTAATATTCGCTGGTATCTTAAATGCGTTAAACGCAGGTAACACTAGGTATTCAGCAAACGAGCCTTGTCGATTGACGCCAACGCCAGTAGTGTTGCGACATAAATGTCTGCGACCCGCGCGACAGTTTCTGCAGTGTCCACACGTTATGTGTCCTTCTCCTGAAACACGATCTCCTATTTTAAAACCAGCAACTTCTTGCCCTATTTCAACCACTTCACCTACGTATTCGTGACCTACGATCATAGGAACCGGGATCGTCTGCTGTGACCATTCATCCCAATTAAAAATGTGCATGTCGGTACCACAAATCGCCGTTTTACGAATTTTAATCATTAAATCATTCGGGCCAATCTCTGGCACAGGATTGTCGGTCATCCAAATACCAGGTTCTCTATGTAGCTTAGCCAGAGACTTCATTTGTTTCGCTTGTGCATCTTTTAATGGTGAATTCATTAAATAACTCCTAGCTCTTTGCCCACTTCAATAAAGGCATCAACCGCTTTGTCGATATGCGCAATACTGTGTGCCGCTGACATTTGTGTGCGAATGCGTGCCTTGCCTTTAGGTACCACAGGGAATGAAAAACCGACGACATAGATGCCACGAGCCAACATTTTGTCCGCCATATCACTAGCAAGCTTAGCGTCGCCTAACATAACAGGAATAATAGCGTGGTCTTTGCCCGATAAGGTAAAGCCGGCGTCTTCCATGCGCGTTCTAAAATGCACAGAGTTACGAATTAAGGCATCACGAAGCCCTTTACCATTTGTCATCATGTCGAAAGCTTTTATGGACGCGGTGACAATGGGAGGTGCAACCGAATTTGAGAATAGGTAGGGTCGCGAACGCTGACGCAACCATTCTACCACTTCTTTTTTGCCTGAAGTGTAGCCGCCTGAAGCACCGCCTAATGCCTTGCCTAGCGTGCCGGTGAGAATATCAACACGACCCATAACATCACAATATTCATGGCTTCCACGACCATTTTCACCAACGAACCCGGTTGCGTGGCAATCATCAACCATGACCATCGCATCGTATTTGTCTGCTAAATCACAGATGCCTTTGAGATCAGCAATAACGCCGTCCATCGAGAAAACACCATCAGTAGCAATGAGCTTAAATCTTGCACCGTCTTTTGTTGCTTGTATCAGTTGCTCTTCCAACGCTTGCATATCATTACTTGCATAGCGATAGCGCTTTGCCTTACTCAAACGAACGCCATCAATAATACTCGCATGGTTCAACGCATCAGAAATAACGGCATCTTCTGCTTCTAAAACCGTTTCAAACAAGCCACCGTTCGCGTCAAAGCAAGATGGATAAAGAATGGTGTCCTCTGTACCCAAAAACTCGCTAATTTTTTGTTCTAACTGTTTATGAATATCTTGGGTGCCGCAGATAAAACGAACCGAAGCAACGCCAAAGCCGTGTGAGTCCAATCCAGCTTTGGCAGCAGCGATCAAGTCAGGATGATTAGCCAGTCCCAAATAATTATTCGCACAAAAATTAATAACATGTTCATTGTTCGTTACCGTTATATCTGCTTGCTGTTGCGATGTAATGATGCGCTCTTTTTTGTAAAGACCGTCGCTTTTTGCGGCGTCTAATTGAGCTTGAATGTGTGAAATGAAACCTTGCGACATTAATTAACCCTCGAATGAGTAAAAGCGAGTGCATGGAGCCTATTGCAGCCCAGCGCTTTGTGAATGAACTTCTTATACGCACATTGTCCAGTATTGTTTACTCAGTGTCTAGTTCACCGAGCGCCCGATCAATCTTTTTCAGTACAGTTTGGACCAGTAAATACGTCATTAAATCTTTACCCTTCGCTCTCGCCCCCCAAGGAAGATAAACCCACTCTTTGCCTTTCTGACCTTTTATTTGAACGTCGTAAACCGAAGCTACGCATTCTTGAGATAGATAAGGGCCCGTGCGCCGGAAATTACTATGGGCATACAGACCAATCACAGGCGTTCCCATTGTTGTTGCCATATGCGCGGGACCGGTATCAGGTGCGATTACTAACGAGGCATCCGCTAATACGGCTAGCATTTGCTTTAGACTGGTTTTACCTACTAAGTTCAATGCGATAATATCGGGCGTTTGCATTATTTGCTCTGAAATTGCCAAGTCTAAGGGCCCAGGGCCACCACATAGAACAACTTTATAGCCTTTTTGTATCAAATGCTGGGCAGCGGCCACATAACCGTGAACAGTCCAGTTTCGCTCTGCCTTCGATGCTGCCGGGCTGATAACTGCATACTTACCTAAAGATTCAGTTTGGCTTTTTGCCCATTCCTTATCCTCGTTATCAAGCGGCATGTCCCACTGTAAGACGTCGTCTTTGGGAATACCTAACTTATCAGCAAAACCCATAAACCCTTCCAGCACATGGGCATACTTTACCGCTTCAATACGTTCATTGGTAAACAACCAGTGTCCTTCTTTACTGCGAGCCCAGTCAAAACCTATTCGCCGCTTCGCTTTTACAACTCTCGAAAGCAAGTTAGCGCGCAAGGCCACCTGCATAACAAACATAGCATCAAAGACACGCCCAGCAAGTGCTTGCTTGACCGCTTCTTTCGCTTCCTTACCGCCTTTTTTGTCGTACACAATAAATTCAACGCCCGGCATACCTTTCAGCAGCTGATGCTCTATTTTGCCGATAATCCACGTAATTTTAATATCAGGCCGATGTTTGCGAATGCGCGTCACCATCGCGACTGCATGGCAAACATCACCAATTGCTGATAAGCGTAAAATGCAAAGTTGAAAAGCTTGGCTCAATTGAATTCCGTTAGGCTAAGTACATGATTTTTGATATGTTACACCATATTATTAGTTTTTGAAGCGCACACCAAGAATATGCCAGTGATTGAGACCTTTTCCGTTAGGCCAAATGAGTTTATTTTGTTACCTAAGCAAAGCACTTGGGCGCCACGCCCTGAAAATCTCAATGACGATTTGAACCGCTTAGGCAAGCGCTTCGATCCAAGCTGGTTATTGACTGAAAATTTAATTACAAATACCGCTTCTGGTCGCGGCTTAGTGTATTTCTTCTCGGCATCCGGTGAAAATTGCGTTTTACGTCATTATTATCGTGGTGGATTGGTTGCCAAGGTATCTACCGACAAGTTTATATTTCGTGATGTAACACAAACGCGGCCCTATCAAGAGCTTAGCTTGCTGGCGAAACTGCATGACGCAGGTTTACATGTCCCGAAACCTTTAGCTGCAAAGCTACAGCACACTCGCTTTTCCTATACCGCTGACATCATTACCGGCACTATTCCTCGCGCTCAAGAACTGCACAGCCACATTTTGCAGCAGGCGCTTGAGCCCTCTGTATGGCATGAGATCGGTGCGACTTTGCGCAAAATGCACGACCTTCAAGCTTGTCACTACGATATCAATGTCAAAAATGTTTTGCTGCAACAACCCGACTCAACTTCAAAAGAAAAATTATTAAGTGAAAAGACACCGCCTGTTGAAACTTCAGGCCAGCCATCACTAAAGAGCCGTGATGAAGCGCAGATAAAAGTCTATCTATTGGATTTTGATGGTTGCAAGATTCGCAGCGGAGACGCTTGGAAAAGTGCAAATTTGGCGAGATTTAAACGTTCTCTAGAAAAACAAAGGGCGAAATTTTCGCCCTATTATTACGATGAAGATTGTTGGAACTCAGTCGTGCAAGGCTATCAATCCTAGCAACCGCATCAAGCGCTAGTCGAATGCGTAAGTTGCGTTCAAATACAGCAGTGCGTCAACTTCGTTATCCTGCGTTACAAACTTACGTGATTCAATGCTTCCACCAGCTTTCAACAACCAGTCACCGAAGGGGCGTTGATAAAAGCCACTCAACTGCAGCAAATCCTCAGTCACGTCGTCGGTTAAAACAGGTGAGGGTCTTGTGCCATCTGGGTTTAATTCGGCTTTGCGTAAAATAACTTCAGCAATGGCACCACCGTCAAAGCGAATGTTAGCGCCTACGGTGACTTGTTTAGCGTCGCTATCAAAAGTGCTGCCAATCGCTCGGCCTCTGTAGCGATAGCCACTGGTATATACACCATTTTCATAATAGCAATTGGTGATGGTGCTGCCGTCGCCTGCACATGCAATATTAGTATCGCTGCTTTCTAGGAACACTTTCGCATTCGCAAAATAGGTAGAAATACCAAATAGGTTCGCTTGGTCCGTAATGTTAATGCCACTAACGGCGTCTTCACCAATACGCTGAGCGTATATAGAAATAGGTCTCTCGAAGAGATTAAAGGTATATTTGGCATCGAACCCAGCGAGGTGATTGCCTTGTTTGGTTAAATCTGAGTCATCACAAACGTCGCGCTCTCGAGTACATACTGCTTGAAATGTAATGACATCAATAAAGTCGCTTAAACTTCTAGGCTGACCTTCACCGCCCCACATCGCGGCCCAAGAAGCGCCAAATTCGAAGCGTTTAAACGGACTGAAAGTAAATCGACTTAACAACAATTTTGTATCGGGTACTGCTCTGTCGCTTTCAAGCTGCCCTAATTGAGTAGTGAAATACCACGGTCCCATCCAAGACAGCCATGGGCTCTCTGATGCCGTTGCCAAGGACCGCGAAAGTGCCACTGTTGGGATAGGTCTTGCGTTATTCGACAATATCAAACTACTCGACTGCGCTGGTCCCCACCATTGATCAATTGAACCCGCTCGAATATTCCACTCACCAAATTGATAAGCTAAAAAGCTATTGTCTAAATTCTTCTTTCCGCCCGATTGGTAATTAACGCTCAACTGGCCACTTAAACGCCCCCAATAAAACTCGTTGGTAATTTTGGCCGAGGCTTTGACGTCGTTAATGCCATCAAAAGAGGTTAAACGAGGTTCTTCACTGGATGCCTGCAACTCAAGAAAGGTCCTGCGTTTTTCTTGCTTTTGTAAATTCAAATAGTGGCTTAAGCGCTGTGCCGCCTGCCTTGGCATTTCGGGCATATTGCGTTCATCTAACGAAAGTATCTGATTGGCAACCCCTTTCCAAGGCACTGGATAGGTAATTACCGTTGCGTCTAAATAGCCCCACTCCTGCAATGTTTGTAGGTCGTAATGTAATTGTTTATCGACAGTGCCAACCCACGGCGAAGCCAAAACCGATGTGTTAAAGGCGAGGAGTAAAAAGAAAATAGCGAAGGCGCGAAAAATCACGAAATAAATCCAATCCGTATAGTAAAAAATTCCAGACACAATGTTATCGCATTGGCCTGTAGTTAAACACTTTTTATCGATAATTAATTGCAATTATTGTCCCGTTTCAGTTACTGTCTCTCCCCCACTTTAAACAAACACCACAGGCATATTAGGGATGACACAAATTAAAGCAATTTATCCTGGCACATTTGACCCCATCACTAACGGCCACTCTGACCTTATCGGTAGAGCATCGAAAATGTTTTCACACGTGATGGTTGCTGTTGCATACAATCCCAACAAGCAGCCATTGTTTAGCTTAGAAGAAAGAGTTGAATTGGTAAAGCACGTTACACGCCATTTACCGAACGTTGAAGTAAAAGGCTTTACGGGTTTACTTGCCGATTTAGCCCGCGTTGAAGGCTCTAACATACTTATTCGAGGTTTACGCGCCGTCTCTGATTTTGAATTCGAATTTCAACTCGCTAACATGAACCGACGTCTTAACCGTGATCTTGAAAGCGTATTCTTGACCCCTTCCGAAGAAAACTCGTTTATTTCTTCTACCTTAGTTAAGGAAGTCGCATTACACCATGGCGACGTCAGTGGATTTGTTGCGCCAGAAGTATTAGAGGCATTAGAGCAACGTTTACATCATAAGAAGTGATCAGTTTTGTTCAGTGAACCATTAACATCATAGTAAGCTTGGGTTTGTCATTGTAGATTTGTAGCTACAAATCTACTTTCTATTTTTGACACTGGATACAGTAAAACGTATTACGTTGACCAATAACGACAGAACGAATAGGTGCTTCACAAATTTCACACGCTTCACCAGCACGCCCATAAACCAGCAACTGCTGTGCAAAGTAGCCTGGGTTGCCATCGGCTTGGGCAAAGTCCTTTAATGTTGTTCCACCTTGACTAATTGCATTCGCTAACACCTGTTTAATGTTCTCTGTCAGTAATTTGTAGCGTTTAAGGCTCACTTTGCCTGCAGCTCGACGTGGGTCAATACCTGACTTGAACAGCGATTCATTAGCGTAAATATTCCCAACGCCAACTACCACAGCATTGTCCATAATGAAGCTCTTAACTGGCGACAGCTTACCTCGCGATTTACTGAACAATACCTTAGCGTCAAACTCTGCGGTCAATGGTTCGGGTCCTAAAGAGCGCAATATCTTCAAAGGCGGTTCAGTTGGCGATTGCCATAAACAAGAACCAAAGCGACGCGCATCGTTAAACACTAACTTCTTACCTGTCATTAATTCTATTTCAATATGATCATGCTTTTTGCGCTCAAGGTGCGTATCAACCACCCGCATCTTACCCGACATCCCTAAGTGCATGACTAAGGCGCCAACGTCAGTGTTGATGAATAAATACTTTGCACGGCGCGTCACTGAGTTGATGGTTTGTTGGCAGGCAAGCTGCACCTCATATGGCACAATCCATCGCAACTGTGGCTGATGAACGACAATTTTACTAATGACATTGCCTTCCAAAAAAGGCGCAATACCCAGTTTAGTGACTTCGACTTCAGGTAATTCTGGCATGGATTAAGTTACCACTGAGTAAGTTGTTCAACTGTCGGGAAGTCTAATAACATCACTTCATTGTTGAACATTAAATAAGTTTGCTGATTAATCGTCTTTATAGGTAGTACAAGACCATTTCGTTCACCCGCTAGCCATAAAACCACAACAACATCGGGTGACTGCAATGCCTCTGCCGTTACTTCATATTGTGATTTGACGAGCGCTCTCTGCCAGTTGTCAACCAACATGGCTAAGGCATCGGAGCGTTCTTCTAAAGACTGCTCATTTGCTATGGGGCTCGAAGAAGATAAGCGCCACGTTTGACCCGCACGCTCAATCACATATTGATCAATTTGCAAACCGAGTAAGAGCCCTCCATCCTCTATAATAGGCACAGGGAAATCAGAGTCATCTGATTTGAAGCTACTTATATTCAATATGAGAATCATCGCCAACATGGCAAAGATAATCACGTTGTTCCACGCTTTTTGCGATAGTCGAGCCATTTATATCCCTAGTTTTACGCTGTAGATTGTCGCTAGATTAATATCTTGCTGCGCCGAACTAGAACTCCTGTTCGGTGCCCTATTCAGAACTTCCAATAAGAAAACTTCTTTCTGGCTTTTAAGTTGCGAATAAAATTACGCGGCTTTTTTTTCATTTTATATAGGTTTTGTGCAGCTTGCTCGACAGCGAGCAACACTCTCTCTGCCGACTTACCGTCCGTATATGGATGAGTATACTGCCCGAAGTCTCTAATTGCGCTCATGAGTCCTTCGGGTTGAGCAAGCGCATATTCTATCGCGCTTTCCAGTTGTTCTGGGTCAGTGATATTATGCAAATACGGCGTTGGCGCTTCATTATTAACGGTCACAACTGGCTTGTTCAACAGCAGATAGTCGGTAATCATAGAGGAGTTATCACCCAGCATCAAATCAGCTTCAACCATATGCGGAGCAAGCTCATCTGTTTCGATAAAGCTTAAATTTTCATGCTGAATCTTCTTATATGCCTCAACCGTTTCTTTCGCCATTTTAGGATGAAAAGTCACATTCCATTTCCATTTTGTATTGTGCGATAGCTTTTCGATGTATGGCAATAATGTAGGTGCTTGCGTCATTCTTGGTGAAAACGTAGAGCTAAACAAAATTACTGGCTTTTCATTCACCTTTTTGTCCGCTAACAAGGACGAAAAATACGGGTCCATTTTGCAATAACCCGTTTCGATGACTTGGAAGTGCTTATGTTTTTTCGCCAGTGCTTGAAATGTGGCAGTTGATGACTCGCCGTGAGTACAATACAAATCGAAACAATCTCTAATAATAAAATGATAATTCAGATTGTCTTTCTTGCGCTTTTTGAAACCGACAAAACCATGGAATATGCCTACTTTTAAACCGGGCAAAAAAGTGGGAACCATGTTGCCTGGCACAAAAACAGCAAATGGGTTGAACGCGATTGCGTCTTCAATATTGGTAAGTACCTGCTCATTCGGCCTGAAAAAAGAAACGTTTACATTAACGCCAGCATCTTCAGCAAACCAAGCGACCTCGCCACCCTGGCGCCAAATTTCACTTTGTAAGGGTCGCAAAACTTCAAAGGAGTAATTTTGAGAGATATAAAACAAATATTTTTTCATTAGTCTATTAAGTAGAACAGCACCTTCACCTATTAGACAGGTAGACGCGCAATTGATCAATAGAGTTAATTAACATAAAGGTAGTTTGTGTTCTTGCTTGTGATTTAACTGCATGATTGTTTATTTCATTGCATGTATTCAATTGAGCAATAATACATTGCAAGCAACAACACTCTAGAAGCAAAAAACCCAGCTAAAGCCGGGTTTTTGTGGAGACAAAATGCAAGTTAATTACTTGATTTTTGCTTCCTTGAACATAACGTGTTGGCGAATTTTAGGATCATACTTTTTGATCTCCATTTTGCCAGGCATATTACGCTTGTTTTTGTCTGTGGTGTAGTAGAAACCAGTACCAGCAGTAGAAACTAATTTAATTTTATCTCTCATGGTAATTCCTTAAACTTTCTCGCCACGAGCGCGGATATCAGCTAATACTGTATCAATGCCCTTCTTATCGATAATACGCATACCTTTAGTAGTAAGGCGTAATTTCACGAAACGGTTCTCACTCTCAACCCAAAAGCGGTGAGTTTGAAGATTTGGCAAAAAGCGACGACGAGTCGCGTTTCTAGCGTGTGAGCGGTTGTTGCCCGATAAAGGACGCTTACCTGTAACTATACAAACTTTTGACATCTTATTGTCTCCAGAAAAACTGTTTGCCGTCTAACCCAAGCAAACAAAAATTGCTGTTAAACGTCTTTAATAATGAGGGCGCATTTTATACAGCAAACAACAGCCCAATTCAACAAAAAATTCACGTAAGGGCGATTTTTTTGCGTTTTTAACGGATTAGCACCTACTTAATACGACAAACTCTACGAATTAGGCAAGAGCGGATTTAATCGAAGATTTTCATATGACGCTCTAAACGCCATTGTGCTAACCTTTTTAGTCGTAGGAGTATAACAAAATTTGGCGGTGTCATTGCTCTTACTTTTACTGCGGATTATCCGATAAGCAATTTACTAGTCTGCGCAGAGAAAGTCAGTCTTTACTTGATTTTTTGGTTAAATTAAGGAAACTCAACATTACGTAGATCAGGATCATAGCAGCACGTCCTTGATTTGTTATTTATTTAGTCGAAAAAGAGCGCCGTATGTCTAATGTTTTTGCTCCACTCAACGATTTTTTTGATGCTATTTTTGTAATTACACTGGAAGGATACGAAATGCGACAGCAAAGTATCCGGGAAAACATGAATGGCTTGAATTTTGAGTTTTGGTTTGGAACTGATAAAAGAAAATTAGATGAAGCCGTTTTACTTGATAATACTCAATATGATGATGAGTCCCATCAAAAAATAAAAAGAACCCATCGTTCAATGTCATTATCAGAATATGCTTGTGCTTGCTCCCACCGCAGTATCTATAAACATATGGTGGATAATAACTTAAAACGTGTGTTGATCTTTGAAGACGATGCGATCCCTAACGAAGACGAGCTAAAGAATTTTTCAACGCATATTGAAACCCTACCTGACGATTGGAAGGTACTATTATTTGATTACTACGGCGCTAAATATGAAGATACAAAGGGCCGCTTTAAAAGACAAATGTATAAACTTTATCACTATCTAAACATTTCAAATTGGCAAAATGTCTCATTATCAATGATTAATAAGATGTTGATGAGACCATACAATAATCACTTTTACTTAGCTGGACGATTGTCTGGTGCTCATGCATACAGTGTGACTCAAGATGCGGCAAAGTATTATCTTGATTATCAACATCCAATAAAACTGCAGGCAGACAGACTCTTTTATTATTGTGAGGGACTTGATGATGAAAAAATATTTGCTTGTAAAAAACCGATGTTTTTGAGAGGGGAACTATCAAAAGTGTCTTCAATTCAAAAACAACGTAGATTCTAATGTGCTGCGTTACTTATTGGTGATCAGCATATTAATCATGATGTAGTTTGTGTAGACGCTTTTTTAACTCTTTTTTGTTTTTGAAAAGAAAATAAAACCCACCCACGACTTTCCTTAGAAAGCTTTGTTTCGCTTTGTTACGGTTTTGACCTTTATCTATCTCACTAAAAAGCTTGGTGTTCGGCGCCACGGTATAAGGTTGCAAACCAAACACACAAAGCTCCGATTCCCACCAATACTGCAATTCAATATCAATCGGCCTAGTGACCTTCGCACTATTAGCCAGCAACTTTTTCGCACCCGCTAAACTAATAACTTGTGCGCAACAACGAATAGGTACCTTGTTGTAGGTCACAAGTGAAAAGTCTGCAAGCGGAATATGATGCTCAACCTTTCGTTTGATCGGTGCTTCGGCGAGTTTAATTAAATCCCAAGGTTCGTTAATCGATGGGATGACGTCTAAACCTTTTTGAATGCCATCTTGTAATAAAATATCGTCTTCAAATATAACTGCATAATCTAGCTTTTCATCTACAATTTTTTGCCAAGTACGAACATGGCTTAAATAACAGGCAATTTCACCCTTCGTCATATGCTTATGATAAGACGACTTATTAAAGTCATAAACATCGCTGATTATCGAGTTCTGCATATCGTCGCCATCGACTGCGTCGATACGCTCGTAAGAAAGATCGTGAGCATCAAGCTGGCGCGCACAAGCTGCTAGTCTGTCCGTAGACCTTGCCAAATTAATTAGATAAATTTTCCATTTTTTCATGTGCGTTATTTTTTCACGTGTAATAAAAAGCTACAACAGTCCTCGTTGCGCGAATGATACCGCAGTTCCGTCTCCGATCACAAAGTGATCTAGCACTCTTACGTCTATTAATTCCATTGCCCGCTTAATTCTCTCGGTTATTTGTATGTCAGCTTGACTCGGTTCTGCAACACCACTGGGGTGGTTGTGCGCTAAAATAACCGCTGCAGCATTGTCCTCTAACGCTTGTTTAACTAATTCTCGAGGATACACAGCCGCACTATTAATTGTGCCCCTAAACATATGTCTAAACGCGATTAGCTGATGCTGACTATCAAGTAATAACATTGAGAATACTTCGTGGGGTTTATCGCGTAACTCAGCCAATAAATAGGTTGAAGCAGCATCTGCTTGCGTGAAACTATGAGGTTTGAGTAAATTTTCAGCGAGCGAACGCTTGGTTAATTCAAAGCAAGCCGTTAGGGTTGCATATTTTGCCACGCCAAAGCCAAGCGTACCAGTGAGTTGCGTCTTACTTGCGCTCATTAAAGCCCGCACAGAGCCATATGAGCCAAGAGCTTCACGCGCGATCTCAACTGCGTTCTTGCCTTTAATTCCGGTGTGAAGAACAATAGCAAGTAGCTCAGCATCGGATAGCGTTTGAGCACCAAACTGCAATAATTTTTCTCTTGGCCGCTCAAATTGAGGCCAATTAGTGATTTTCATATTTCCCTTCCTTGGTTAACTTTGTCACAATACTATTCATCTACTCCCTTGATGAACGAATGCAACGCACAGTTGTACTCGCTATAGCAAAATATGCAACTTGAACAAAAGAACGTTTTACTTGGTATTAGTGGCGGCATCGCTGCATACAAAACTCCAGACCTTGTGCGTAAATTTATTGCTCAAGGTGCGAATGTTAGGGTCGTCATGACTGACTCGGCGAAGGAGTTTGTCAGTCCGTTAGCCTTACAAGCGGTATCCGGAAATAAAATAAGCAACAGTTTATTAGACGAAGATGCTGAAGCGGCTATGGGTCATATTGAGCTAGCTCGTTGGGCTGATATTTTTGTCATTGCTCCAGCAACAGCCAACATCATGGCGAAACTGACTCACGGTTTAGCTGATGATTTACTTACCACCTTGGCCTTAGCCACCAAAGCACCCATTGCTATAGCACCCGCGATGAATCAGCAAATGTGGGCTGCACCGGCTACCATGGAAAACCTGCAGAAATTGCAGCATCGAGGCGTTTTGCAAATTGGCCCTGCTAGCGGCGAGCAAGCTTGTGGCGACATCGGTTACGGCCGCATGTCTGAGCCCGAGGACATTGTTACCTTTGTAGCTAACTATCTTGCTGAGCAAACAAACAATGAAGAAATAAGTAATGAGCAAATAAACCATCCGCCGAGTCTATTTGCTGGTAAAAAAATAATGATCACCGCAGGTCCAACCCGTGAAGCATTGGACCCCGTTCGCTATATATCAAATCACAGCTCAGGAAAAATGGGTTACGCAATAGCCGAAGCGGCCCAAAAAATGGGGGCTGAAGTAACACTCGTCTCAGGCCCTGTAAGTATCTCACCACCAGCTAATATCGAGTTGGTATCAGTTATTAGCGCGCAAGAGATGCATGACGCTGTTATGGCGCATATTCAAACGCAAGACATTTTCATTGGCTGTGCTGCCGTTGCTGATTTCAGACTTACTGACATTCCAACACATAAAGTGAAAAAGAAAGAGGGCCTCTTAACGCTTTCGTTTGAGCAAAACCCCGATATTCTAAAAACGGTTGCTACACTCTTAAACCCGCCATTTACTGTTGGTTTTGCTGCCGAAACGCATGACGTCGAAGCCTACGCTAAGGGCAAACTTGAGCGCAAAAAATTAAATATGATCGCGGCGAATGATGTGTCATCATCTGATTTAGGATTTAATTCTGATCGAAATGCACTCACGGTCATTACAAAAAATAATTCCATCAGTTTACCTGCTGCTAGTAAATACGCATTAGCTATTGAGTTACTGAAGCTGTTGAATAATGAATATTCAGCCAATCAAAATAATAAGAAAAGTAAATAGGTACCATCATGCCCGCAATAAAAAAACCCAATAGGCGCGCGCAGATCCTGCAAGCTCTAGCAGGAATGTTAGAAAACAATCATGGTCAGAGGATCACAACAGCTAAATTGGCTGAACAAGTGGGTGTTTCGGAAGCGGCCTTATATCGCCACTTTCCAAGCAAAGCACGGATGTTCGAAGGCTTGATTGAGTTCATTGAAGAAACCCTTTTTTCACGCATCAACAAAATTATGGATGAAGAAAAAGAGGCCGCAACGCGCATCCAATTAATAATGCACCTTATCCTCGGTTTTGCTGAAAAGAACCCTGGTATATCTCGCTTACTCAACGGCGATGCACTTTTGGGTGAGCAAGAACGTTTGCGCGATCGTATCGCCAAATTGTTTGAACGCTTAGAGTCACAGCTTAAGCAAATACTGCGTGAACGCAAACTGCGAGAAGGTAAATCATTAGAAGTGGATGAGGCTATCCTTGCCAATATTTTGATTTGTTTTGTCGATGGTAAAATAAATCAATTTGTTCGAACAAAGTTTCAACGTACACCTACACATCAATTTGGTGAGTATTGGTCAGCGATTAAAAATCACTATTTTGTAAACTAGCTTATGTTTAGTATCCTAAAGCCGTCGTTTAAATAGTATTCAGAATTTTATTTTGAAGAGGAAAGCCCCCTGAAAACAGTTATTACTTTTGGGACCTTCGATGTATTCCATTCAGGTCATGTGAATGTTTTGCGACGCGCTCGAGAAATGGGTGACCGTTTGGTTGTTGGCATTTCAACTGACCAATTGAATTACAGTAAAAAGGGACGTAATCCGATTTATCCACTTCGAAGTAGAATGAATATTCTTCATGCTATTAAGTATATAGATCAAGTGTTTGTAGAAGAATCTTTAGATTTAAAACGTGAGTATATTATTGAGCATCAAGCAGATATTTTAGTAATGGGCGATGATTGGGCTGGAAAGTTTGATGAATTTAGAGATATTTGTGAGGTTAAATATCTCACTAGAACTCCCTCAATCTCTACAACTGAAATTATTGAGGTCATTAAAGATATTTAGTTATAGCTTAGTGGCCTTGCTCGTTGCTTACTTGCGAACCTATTAGCGCTTGCACTTTATTAACACTCCCAGTTAACTAAATCTCCCCCTATTAAGACAAGACCTAAAAAACCTCAACGCGTAGGCCGATAGCTAACCTGAACTTGCCAGTGCGCAGCAATCTAGCTGCAGCCACCGGCAAGGCATTCACGAATAGCAGTAAGGTCTTTACACCATTAACTTATTATTCGGCGAACGTTTCGCCAAAAAAGTCACCTTCATTCCAACTTGGCTTTTCTGTTTGATTCGCTAGCGCTAAACCAATTTGAAAGTTAACGTTAGTGAAGGTTTCAGCTGCTTCCCATTTAAAAGGCTGGCTCATATCGTCACCTGGCTTATGGTAATTGGTGGATAAAAATTCGCCAAAAACTTTGCTGCCATCAATATTAGGATCCTTTGATTGCAAACCCGGCACCAAGAAGACAGCAGGGATGCCCTGTTTAACGAAGCTGTAATGATCAGAGCGTGTAAATAAATTTTGCTCTGGCCAAGGATCATCGCTTAAAGTAAGACCGACATTTTTTACGGCAGCTTCAACAGAAGCTTTCATTGAACTGTGGTTTGCGCCAAACGCAATCACGTCAGCAAATTCATAAGTAAGGATAGGCATATCTAAGTTCACATTTGCGACCATACTGCCCGCTGGCACGGTTGGATTGCGTGCATAATAGTCAGCGCCCAATAGCCCTTTTTCTTCACCTGTGACTGCGATGAAGATAATAGAACGTTTTGGTGCAACCGGCAGGTTCGCAAACATGCGCGCCGTTTCCATCAGGACAGATGTGCCACTCGCATTATCCATTGCACCGTTGTTAATTTTGTCTTTTTTAACCGTTTTAGCAATACCAATGTGATCAGAATGCGCAGAGAAAACCACGTATTCATTTTTCAATATAGGGTCGCTGCCTTCTAAAATGCCAACGACATTTGGGCTTGAAAGATCTTCGTGCGTTGTTTCTCTTTTCAAACTAACCGTTATAGGCAAATCAAAACCTTTTGGTGATTCATCGTTTTCCAATTGAGCAAAAACATCAGCGATAGGCGTTGGGCCTTGTGCAAATAATTTCTCAGCTGCAGGTAAACTCAAATAAGCACCTGCTTTTAATTCAGGATCTACATTGGCTGGAACGCCGTCATCCTGCACCCAACGCATACGCGGTGAATAAATGTAATTGAGTGAGTTTTTATAAGGTCTCGCTTTTTCATTGCTAGGCGTTGTTAGCGTTATATAACCCACTGCCCCGCGCTGCGCTGCATACTTTGACTTTTCCGAACCAGATGCAACGTGCGCACCTTCCTCTGAAGGGAATGACTTTGGCTTACCTGATAAAACCACCACAATTTTACCTTCGACGTCGAGTCCTGCGTAGTCGTCATGATTTAAGTTTGGCGCCACGATACCGTAACCCACAAAAACTAATGGAGCCGTTACATCAGATTGTGTTGAGACTAAATCAGGACTACTTAAAAAGTCATCTGGATAGGACAACTCAAAACTTTCTTTAGGGCCTACAACAGAAAAAGTAGGAGACTCTTGAACGAGTAAACCTTTGCGAAAATTGATACGCTGCACATAGCTGGTTTTGCCATCAACTTGGTCGCCCGCTGGCATTAAGCCATACTTAGCAAACTCACCGGCAATATACAAAGACGCAATTTCATGACCTTGCGATCCAGTTTCACGTCCTTCTAGTAAATCATCAGCTAAAAAATGCATGTGAGATTTAATATTCTCCACGTTTGGCGCTGCCGTAAATGAGGCATTAGCAGCATCAGTTTTGGATTGATAGTTAGCTGAACAACCTAAAACTAATACGCTAGCCGCTGCGGCGAATGTAGTTTTGATTAACATGTTTATAGGGCGTTTCATATAATCTTCCATTGGGAGAACAACCTTAGGTTCTCAGTAGTTAGTAGTAATTATTGGCTGATATTTTATGCAGGTTTTTAGTGAGACCGAACTTCAGTGAACCTAAATATTGAGTATCCACATATCAATAACGCCATTTTTGCCGCGTTGTTATATCACAAGTTAAAACAAATTTGCTGCTTAAGGGGAGTTTTGAAATATTGTGTAACATTTCCATGTTATAAACCGGCTCACAGCTGCCCCTTGTGACTATAAAAGCATCAACAAATTTGGTTTTTTCTGCAAAGACTGTTATATAAAGTAAGAGTAAAACTAAAGAATGAATGTTCTTATGCTTTTAATTAACTAATTAACCCTCCGTTGATTAGTGTAAATAAAAACGAAACGCAGCAAGCGACGTTCAATAGAGGCCCAATATGCCGAAACAAGCTCAATATGATTTACCCGAAATACTGACGTATGCCGTTGATATCTTCACAGAACAAGGGTATACAAAAGCGTCGATGGAAGAAATTATTGCGCGAACACAGTTTAATAGGCGTGCGTTTTATATCGAATTCAAAAGCAAACAAGGCTTTTTACATGCCGTACTTAAGCACTATATTGAGCACCAATTGTCTGCTTGTCAGGACAGTTTAATTGCTCGGTCAGACTCTGGCACCCAAGCTATTTATGACTATTTCAATGCATATCACGAACTTATATCTCAGCAGGGCTGCCTGCTAGTAAACTGTATTAGCGAGCTCGGCAGAAATGATCCAGAAGTACAGTCTATTGCACGCCATTATTATGATGCACTGCAGCTGTGTTTCATTGGCTGTTTGGAAAGAGCACAAAAACATCAGCAAATTCGATCTGAAATTAACGTTGAATCAGTCGCATTGCAGCTCACTTGTTTTACACAAGGATTTGCAATATCGAGCATTCTTCAAGGCGGTGAAGACGATGTTATTATCGCTATGCGCGAACTGATGTCGAGTATAGAAATATGAAGCGGGTTAGGTTTTACGCAATGATTTACCCAGTGTTATTTTTAGTAATTGTTGCATTACCTGGTTGTCAGAGTCCCAATACAAATACAACGAACAATAGTGTTAAAAGTAAAGAAAGCTCGAAAAAGGGACATTATACTAACGATGGCTTTAAAAATTTGTATGTTGAAGATAACGATAAAAACTTTTTCGACTTCTTAGAAATGCGATTTTTAAGTGACGAAAAATGGGCCGACCATGCATCTTTAGCAGGCCAAGTTCCTATTCAAGCTGTCGATGTAGAGAGACTCCACGCAAAAAGTAATATGCAGCCTGGAAGTGATCAGCCTTTAGTCTCTTGGTTAGGTCACTCTATGTTTTTAGTGCAACATAATAAACTCACTTTATTGACCGATCCTATATTCAGTGACCGTGCTTCACCGCTGTCATTCGCTGGCCCGAAACGCTATGTAAAACATGCGATGGATTATGCAGAACTTCCAGATATAGACATTGTGGTCATTAGTCACAATCACTATGACCACTTAGATAACGACACGATTGAGCAGCTAGCCGTACGTTCAGCCTTGCAAGTATCACCTATTCAATTCTATGTTCCTTTAGGCTTAAAAGCGCACTTAACCAACGAAGGAGTTAAGCCAAACGAAGTCACAGAGATGGATTGGTGGAGTAAAGCGCTAGCTAAAAACGCATTTTCATCCGCTGAAATTCAGGCTCTTCCAAGCCAGCATTGGTCGGCGCGAGGGCTGTCTGACAGATTACAAACATTATGGGCGAGTTGGTCAATTAACTTTGGTGACTTTACTGTTTGGTTTGCAGGCGACACTGGCTACAACGATATTCAGTTTAAGCAAATTGGTGATGCTTTGGGCAAAGTAGACTTAGCGCTAATTCCGATTGGTGGCTACGCACCAAGATGGTTTATGCAGAAGTACCATGTAAATCCCAATGAAGCGGTAAAGATTCATGAGGACGTTAATGCTATAAAGTCGATTGGAATGCACTGGGGAACTTTTCCTTTAACGGCAGAAGAACCTGGTGAGCCAGTCAAAGTATTAGCCCTAGAAAAATTAGCGAAAGGGATGAGCGAGGATAGTTTTATTTCGCTGTCTATTGGTGAAAGTATCGTCATCGAACAGTGACATAGGTACTTGCTGAGTATGGATCAACGACACGGGTTGTGCACTAAAGCATCAATTTGAGAGAGTCTTTTAGGCTTAAAAATAACTAAAAAACAAGAGTGTTTTATGAAAAAGCGATTTTATTCGATTGCATTGGCGGTATCTGTAGCATTGGCTGTTGGCGCTTGTGGTTCAACAACCCCACCAGCAGTAGAGCAAGCATCAACTAAAACTGAAATGCTACAAAACCAAGCTTCGGCTCAATTAATCAAGCTGCTGGACGATATTTGGCAATACGAGTTATCAACCTCACCCGGTATGGCAAAGTCGAGAGGACAAAAGCCCAAAAGAGCACTTAGTGACATCAGTATAGCAGCGCTAGATAGCGAAGCCATGCAGTACCAAACTTTCTTAACAGCCTTAGAAGAAGTAGATGCCGCACAGTTAACTGATTCTGAAAATATCACCTTGCTCATGCAAAAATACCGTATTCAAAATTACGTCGATATGCACAAGTTTAAAGAGTATCGAGTACCGATTACATCAGAATATGGTTTTCATAGTGGCTTAGGCCGTCGAGCTAGCAATACCAGTATTAAAAATGCGGAACAACTTAACGATTACATGATGCTGCTAAGCGAAATGCCCGATCATTTTTCGCAACAAATAGCTTACATGCAAGAAGGAATGCAAGTAGGCCAGGTTCAACCCAAAGTTGTACTTAAAGGATATGAAGAGTCCGTGCTCGCCTTTATTGCGCAAACACCTGACGAAAGTCCGTTTTATCAGGCTTTTGAAAAGATGCCTGAGGAGTTAAAAACAGCTCAAAACATGCAGGCTGCAGAGGCCGCAATTGCTAAGGTTAGTGAGAGCTATCAGCAATTTTACGACTTTCTAACGAACGACTATATTCCAATGGCTAAGCAGGATATTTCGGTAAAAACGTGGCCAGAGGGTGAAGCCTTTTATCAAAACCGAATTAAGTATTACACCACTACCGATATGACCGCTGAGGAAATCCATCAGCTCGGTTTGTCGGAGGTGGCACGCATTCGTGCGGAAATGCAGACCATTGTTGATGAATTAGAGTTTGACGGCAATATTAATCAGTTCATTGAGTTTTTACGCACTGACCCGCGCTTTTATGCACAAACACCTGAAGATTTGCTCATAACGGCGTCGTACATTGCTAAGAAAATGGACGCGCAATTGCCCAAGCTATTTAAAAAACTGCCACGCACGCCATATGGTGTAGCGCCGGTGCCTGAAAGCATCGCGCCTAAGTATACGACTGGACGATACGTATCACCAAGCAGTGACGACCAACCAGGTTACTATTGGGTAAACACCTATGCGCTCGACAAACGTCCGCTATATGCGTTGCCCGCGTTAACCCTGCATGAAGCAGTTCCTGGTCATCATTTACAAATATCCTTAGCTGCAGAAATGACCGAATTGCCGGAAGTTAGGCGTTCAACCTATATTTCAGCCTTTGGAGAAGGCTGGGGTTTATATTCAGAGTACTTAGGGCTAGAAGTAGGTATTTATACTGACCCGTATGATAATTTTGGCCGCTTAAGCTATGAAATGTGGCGCGCCTGTCGCCTAGTCGTAGACACAGGTATGCATATGTTTGGCTGGAGTCGCGATAAAGCCCTGAATTATATGCTAGAAAACACCGCGCTTTCCGAGCACAACGTGCGTACAGAAATTGACAGATATATTTCGTGGCCGGCACAAGCCCTGTCATACAAAATTGGCGAAATTAAGATTAAACAGCTACGTGCAGAGGCGGAAGAGCGTTTAGGTGACAAGTTTGATGTGCGTGAATTTCATGACGCAGTATTGGCGCATGGTTCGGTTCCTTTGTTTGTGCTTGAACAAAATATTCAACGTTTTATCGAGCAAAAAAGCACACCCGTTAAAGGTAACTAAAATCATACCTACGATGGGGTAAACCAACTTTCATCGTAGGTAAAATAGTCGCAAAGCCTCTGCTAGTCAGGTAAACTATGCGCCAAATTTAATCATGTCGATGGGTGATATTTAAGGTATTGAGCTAAGTAAGGTTGAACTTTGTTTAACCCAGTTCATTGTTTTACACCCTCTTCAGTATTCCTAACAAGGATGTAATATGAAAAAAATTATAATTTCAGTAGCTGCAGTTGCTGTTGTTGGCCTCGTTGCTCCAAAGTTTACTGGCGCTGGCATCAATGAAGGCTTAGATAACTTCGTTGCTAACGTAAATATAGCTCCTGGCTACACAGCGACTATTGAGAGTCGTGAAACAAGCTGGTTCTCAAGTGCTGCCGTTGTTAAGGTTGGAATAGACCCCGCTATGTTTGCTGACTTAGATTTAGCGGCTTCTGACATGCAAAATTTCGAAGAGTTGTCGGCAAATATCAATGTAACAGCGCAACATGGGCCGTTTCTTACACTTAACGGTTTAGGCCTAGGTTTGTCTGCTTGGAAAGCTGAAGTTGACGAGTCTGTATTGCGTGAATACCTAAGCTATGCTGATGATGAACGGTTTTATAGCGTAGCAGGTAAAGTTAGTTTATTTGGTGGTCTTAGCTTTGAAGATACAATGCCAAAATTCACGGTCATTGCGCAGGATGGCGGCGACGAAGCGATTACTGTTAGCGGTTGGAACGGTAAAGGCACAGCATCTTCTGGCGGTGCAACTTATGCTGGTACTACCGATTTAGTCACCGTGAGTGCAGATGGCGTTACTTTTGAAATGAAATCGATGACTCTCGAATCATCAATCGAAGGCGATTGGACCGCAGCAATGAAAGGTGATTTCTATAATTCCACTAGTCAATTTGGGATAGCTTCAATCAACCTTAATATGCCAATGATGGATACAAAAGCAAGCCTCGACAAACTGATTATTGATGTAAAAACAGAGAAAAGTGAAGACGAAAATTTAATGGATATGGATATAAACTATGCCATTGAATCAGTTGAAGCACCTCAGTTTTCTGGCCGTGATTTGATTGTTAAAACTGAAATCAACAATTTGGAAAAGGCTTTTTTCAAAGCATATCAAGAGGCATCAGCTAATCCTGCACAAATGGAACAGGCAATGGCTGACATGATTGAAACTAAGTTATTACCTCAATTACAGGCTTCGCCGGAATTTAACATTACAGAAATGTCAGGTAAAGTTGCGGACGGTAACTTTTCAGGCAAAATAATGACAAAAGTCACCGGTATTAACAGCTTACCAGAGCCACTCGAAGATCCTGCTTTTTGGGCTTCAAAGACCGTTGTGGATTCAAAGTTAACACTGGATAAAGCAATGGCACTTTGGGTTGGTGAACAGGTTGTGATTAGCCAAATTCAAGCAGATCCAAACGCTGCAGGTATGACGAATGAAGAAATTAAAGCCATCGCTGCCGAGCAAGTCGAAGGTATGATTGGTATGTTTGCACAACAAGGCATGATCACAGTGAATGCTGATGGCGAATATGAGATGACCTTCACTATGCAAGACGGCCAAGCAATGCTGAATGGTAACCCTATGCCGCTTCCTTTCTAAGAGAAAAGAAGCAAGAAACCAAAGGGCAGAAAAATAAAGGGGTCAGTGTTAATTAATTTTCCAAGAAAATTAATTAACACTGACCCCTTTATTTTTCTGCCCTTTTTCATTTTTTAAATCACTATAAAAATCATATCGTTAAATTTCAGACTCGGGCATCCCGCGCTGCTAGCAAAACATTTTGTTGATCATCAAACATAAATATTTATACTGTACATATATACAGATAAGCTAATTATGATTAGGTTGACTATGAAATCTCTTCTACATGATTTACAGAAGAAACAACTTGTGTGGACTGCAGCGGATCTCGACCAACATAAGGAACGTGTTGCTACAGGTTATAAACAGCTTGATGAAGCCCTTAATGGTGGCTTTCCACAGTCTGGTCTCATTCACATCACTTCAACAATGGGGTGTGGTGAACTGCGTTTGGTTATTCCTGCAATAGTCAGCAGGCAGCACGAAAATCGTTTATATGCTTTTATTGCGCCACCACACTTACTCAATGCTGAATTTTTAATAGCAGAAGGTATTCAACTTGAGCAGGTACTACTTATTCAAGCTGAGACACCTGAACAAGCACTTTGGAGCGCCGAACAATGTGCAAAAAGTGGCGCTTGCAGTGCCGTTTTTATTTGGCAGCCCACGCTTCAACAAATACAGGCTAAAAAATTAGAGCTGGCGGCTTTAAAAGGCGATTGCTTGAGTTTTTTCTTCGCTGATGCGAAACAACAAGCTGACAATCTACCCGTCAGCCTATCGCTGTCCATCCAGCGTCAAAGTAGTAAAGTAACGATTTGTGTCAATAAGCAAAAAGTAGGTTGGCCGATACCTGCTTTCAGCGTCAAAGTACCTTTTAAAGCCAAACTTGGTTCACCTATGCGCTATCGCTCAAAACCGAAGCTTTCTCACAATGTCGTTGCCTTTAACGCTAACAATTAAGTAAACAAAACAACGATGCAATTTGATACCTCTTCATTGTGGATATATTTATATCTGCCTAATTTACAGCTCAATATTCAGCAAGCGCATGCCGAACAGCTCAGCGCTGCCAATAAGCAAGCTAAAACTCAAGAGACAGCAGCTCAAATTGTTTATCATCCAAAATTGAACCAAGTACTACAATTAAATGCGCAAGCTCAAAAACTAGGTATAAAGAAAGGAATGGGGTTAGCTAGCGCCAGTATTATATGCAGCCACTTAGTGGTGAGTGAGTATAAAGAAACAATAGCAGTACAAGCGCTACAGGAGCTCGCTAATCAACTTTACCTCGTTACCTCTGACATTGTTATTGATGAGCCCTCTGGTTTGTTTTTACGCGCGCAAAATATGCTGCGCTTATACGGAAATTTAACGCAATACTGGCAAGTTATTCAGGAGGTTATCAATAAACAAGGTTACGATGTTTATTACGCTAGCGCTTATTCAGTGAATGTCGCCAAGCTCATTGCTAAGCATGAACAACGCTATATGGGTGATGACAAAAAACAAATTCAGCAGCAGTTGCAGCAGTGCTCTTTGTTACTTACCGATATTGATAAAAAGGATATCGAAAAACTACAGCGTATTGGCATTAAGAATATTGCCGACCTATTCGACCAACCTCTGTCGGCGTTCGCCAGTAGAGTGTCTAAATTTAGTTTACAAATTATGTCAGAGCTGCGTGGCGAATCGGCGGCAAAATTACGTTTCTATCAGCCGCCACAGCGCTACGAACACTACCTTGAGCTACTGTATGATGTTGAGCTTACAGCTAGGCTATTGCCTGTTATTCGAAAATGTCTTGATGCATTAGAGGCTTACCTATTGGTGCGTAATGGTCTAGCGCTAAGTATTCACATCACATTATTTCAACGCGAACATGAACCTATTACTCAGGTGATCAATAGTGCCTTACCTATTTATAAAAGCGCACATTGGTTGGATATTATTGCGCTGCGCTTTGAGCATCTAGCGTTAAGCTCAGGGGTTTATGGAATTACTATTCGATGCGAAAAAATAGAGCAAGCCGACGGTTGTGAAAGTGATTTTTTCAGCGAAAAGTCGACGCACGTTGCCGCTATGACACTGCTATCAAGATTAAAAGCCAAACTGGGTGAACAACAAGTGAAGCTGATGCAATATCACGATGATTATCGTCCTGAATGTTGTACTCAGTTGTCAGCTAAAGCTGTTGATAATGAGGCTCATAAAACTATCTATACAACCCGCAATAGCGCTACAAAACCGCATTTTTTGGATCGTCCCGGCTTTTTACTCAGAGCCCCTATTCCACTTAATGCAAAGGTTAGCATTATTGACGGCCCTGAGCGTATCGCTTCAGGTTGGTGGGACAATCATGAAGTTCAGCGTGATTATTTTCTAGCCGAAAGTCACCAAGGCCAGCAAATGTGGATATTTAGAACCTTAGATGAAAACTGGTTTGTGCATGGCTACTTTATCTAAATCGAATCGGCACGTTGGCTTTGCTGAACTAGTTTGCCAAACTAATTTTTCATTTTTATATGGGGCGTCACATCCTCAGGAAATGGTGCGCCAAGCTTATTTTTTACAGTACAAAGCAATCGCCATTACCGATGAATGTTCGATGGCGGGGATTGTGCGAGCCTATGCTGAAATATCTCAGCATCACTTGCCAATCAAAATGATCGTTGGTAGTAAATTTGTTTTCGACGGCAATGCCATTGTGCTCCTATGCCCTAACAAAGCAGCTTATAGTGAGTGTTGCCGGATCATCACTAATGCACGTCGGCGCGCAAATAAAGGTGAATACGAACTCAGTGAATGGGATTTGAAATCCATTAAGCACTGCCTATGCATTTGGCTTCCCAGTGGCGATGAAACCAGAGATCACGATTGGGCACGCTGGCTAACTAAGCATTATCCTGGGCGAGTATGGCTAGGCATTAAACGCTGGTTAACCGCTAATGAGTATCAATACATTAGTCATTGCGAAACACTCGCCGAGCAATTTCACTTTGAGATTATCGCCACCTCTTGCGCACTCATGCACGATCCAAACCGGCAAGCTTTACAACACTGTCAACATGCCATTCGCGAAGGTAAGTTAATCAAAGAATTAGGCCGTGACGCACTTTCTAATCAAGAAGCTTGCCTGCGCCCTCTAAATAAACTGGCTAATTTATACCCTCAAGAATGGCTGGAAAATTCGGTATCAGTTGCCAAACTATGCACTTTCGATTTATCTGAACTGTCCTATCAATACCCTGCTGAGATACTGCCAGCCAAATATACACCATCGCAGTATTTACGCATATTAGTTGAACAAGGTATTCAAAAACGCTTTTTAAACGGCGTTAGTGAAAGCATTCGCGCTACCATAGAAAAAGAACTAAAGCTTATTCACGAACAAGCCTATGAGTATTTTTTCTTAACCATCTATGATGTTGTTCAATTTGCTAAGGCAAAAAATATTCTTTATCAAGGACGTGGGTCGGCAGCTAATTCTATTGTGTGTTATTGCTTAGAAATTACGGCTGTGGATCCGCGACAAATTAGCGTGCTGTTTGAGCGCTTCATTTCTAAAGAGCGAAATGAGCCGCCTGATATTGATGTCGATTTTGAACACGAGCGCCGCGAAGAAGTCATTCAATACATTTATACTAAATACGGTCGCGAACGCACGGCTATTGCGGCAACCGTTGTATGCTATCGCTTTAAAAGTGCGTTGCGTGAAGTAGGTAAGGTCATAGGCGTGAATGCTACCGACCTTGATTATTTCATTAAGAACGTTAACCGTCGTGATCGGGACCTAAGTTGGCAGTCTCAATTGACCGAACTGGGTATCGACCCTGATTCACAAAACGGCAAACACTTTATTCACCTAGTAGAACAGCTCATCGGCTTTCCAAGGCATTTGTCGCAGCATGTCGGTGGCTTTGTCATTTCAGCAGGACCGCTGTACGAAATGGTCCCGATTGAAAACGCATCGATGCAGGATCGCACCGTCATTCAATGGGACAAAGATGATTTAGAAACCCTCAAATTATTAAAAGTAGATGTGCTAGCTTTAGGTATGTTAACCGCTATCCGCAAAAGCTTTGACTTAATAAAGCAGCATTATCAGCACGACTACACTATTCCTTTCATTACCTCGCTGCCTGACGATCCACAGGTGTTTAAACAAATTCAGAAAGCAGATACTGTTGGTGTTTTTCAAATTGAATCACGCGCACAAATGAGTATGTTGCCGCGCTTAAAGCCCAAGAAATATTATGACTTAGTGGTACAAATAGCCATTGTTCGTCCGGGGCCTATTCAAGGCGATATGGTTCACCCTTACTTATTACGTCGGGATGGAAAAGAACAAGTTGAATATCCCTCGCCAGAGGTCCAAAGCGTGCTCGAACGCACAATGGGCGTACCTATTTTTCAGGAGCAAGTTATTCAGTTAGCCATGGTTGCTGCCGGATTTACTGGCGGTGAAGCCGATGGGCTAAGAAGAGCGATGGCCAGTTGGAAAAAGAATGGCGACCTATATAAATTTAAACAGAAGCTAACCGACGGCATGACCCAAAGAGGATATAGTCACGACTATGCTATGCGCCTTTTTGAGCAAATTTGTGGTTTTGGCGAATATGGATTTCCAGAGTCACACTCAGCCTCATTTGCTGTACTTGCTTACGTATCAGCTTGGTTAAAGCATTATTATCCCGAAGCCTTTTATGTTGGCTTACTTAATAGTTTGCCTATGGGGTTTTACTCGCCTTCGCAAATTATTCAGGATGCAAAGCAGCATCAAGTGAAAGTGCTTGGTTTTTGTGTGAATAAGTCAGGCTATGACCACAGCTTACAGCGTTTAATAGCTAACGCAGCTGTTAACGATAAACCTGTGAGTACGAGCAAATTATCTATTCGAATGGGCTTGCGCTTAATTAAAGGACTAAAATCAGACTCAGTGAATACGGTTATTAAATATCGACCTGTCGGAGGTTATGAAAGTATTGATCAAATACGTCAATTAGGTTTGCCGTCGTCCTGTTTGCAAGCCTTAGCCAGCGCAAATGCCTTTTCGAGCATCGCGGATAATCGTTATCAAGCCCGTTGGGAATTAATGGACTCCGTAATGGAATTACCGTTATTTTCCCAACAAACTTCGGCTAACGATAATTACGCGAAGCAACCTTCGTTATTTGATAATTTAGTTGAGGACTACGCCAGCACTGGCCTTTCCATCGACTTACATCCTATTGCTTTGCTCTGCCAGGCAAACTTGCTTCCCAAATTTTATTTGGCAAATGCATTGAGGGATGTACCACATCAGAGCTTAGTGAGCGTAATTGGTGTAGTTACCGGCAAGCAAAGTCCAGGTACAGCCGCAGGAGTTACGTTTATTACTTTAGAAGACCACACCGGAAATATTAATGTTGTCGTTTGGCAGTCATCTGCGAGAGAACAAAAGAAGGTTTATATGAACGCTAAAATACTGCAAATAAAAGGTATTTTGGAAAGAGGCGATGGTGATGTCGTGCATATTATTGCAGGCAGGCTTATTGACCAAACTCATCTGCTTTCAAAATTAGATACTAAATCTAGGGAGTTTCGGTAACCACCTGATTAATTTGGCGCGTTGTAAGAGTAAGTCCGTCTACTTTCAACAGATTACTTTGCGATAAAGACGACTCGACCAAGAGCATTTTTTGCATATCTGGATGAATATCAAATTGGGCTAGTACCGCCTGCAAACCTAAGTTACGGCTTTCACGCTTACCTGTTTCCAGCGCAACCTTATGTAGGAGATAAATACCGTCATTATTGCTGACAAAATACAAAGCATTATTTATAAGTTTGAAGGCGCTGCTATTTACCGAGTCAAGCTGAGCAACTGAGATACTTTCAGCAAGCATATCTGGGGAAAAGAACGGTAAGTTAGAAGTGCGCCCAAGTTCTGTAGACTCTGTGCTAACTTGCTTGTGCAGGTAAGCATTTAACTGCTCATCAACCAGCAGCCACTGTGTGTCATTTAGTGGCTTAATAAATAACAAATCTTTCGCCAACAATGTTTCACTGTTAGAAACGAAATCATGAGCATATATCACTGAACTACCGTTTTCTATTTGTTGGTATAACAACACATCGTTAGTTAACCACACTGGATTCGTCTTAATGCTTACCCCAGAACTCAAGAATGAAAGCGTTCGCATGCTTAAGTTGAGTACAAATATTCTGCCATCAAGTTCGCCAGCAAACTGCTTTTCATCAGGACTTAGCACAAAGGATTTAATGTCACTGGTTTTTGGAAGCTCATAAACAGTCTCAAGCCCATTACCGTCGATGTATCGTTTTATCGCCAATTCATTTTCCGATAATGATAAAAAATAGATGCCATTTCCTTCATCAAAATAAGTCGGGAAACGATCATTTGACGTTAACGAAAACTGATTTGTACTGATGTACGCTGACTCATTAAAGACAAACGGGCGCTCTACAATGTTCGTTAAATCTGCTTCTTTTTCTTTGACCACAAAACAGTATTCATCACATTGACTGACCACTTCACTTGCATTAAAAGGAAGACCAGTCCATCGGTATAAACGTTGTTTGGCGATATTGAGATTTAGCAGTTCACCTAATTGCGTAGCAAAGGTAATCGATGCGCTATCGGGGGCCCAAACGATGCTATTGGATTGCATCGGGACGCGCTTTACGAATTTAACTTCTTTAGACTCTACTACTTGAATATGAATATCAGCGTGATTATCGTTTCGAATTAATACCGCTAAGAATTTGCCATCAATTGACTCTTTAGCATCAACAACACGAGCGCCTAAGGAAACCGGCAACGCAAGCACCCGCGATTCTTTTGACTCGATGTTGTAGCGTATTAGCCCAAAATTTGCTGATTGTATTGGACCATTTAAGGTTTGGTCTCCTGAACTGTCTAATTCTGTATTTACGTTATCGTCCGACACCGCTTTACTTTCGGAACTTACAATTGGTGAAATCGACGCACTGGCCGAATTTGAAGATGTGTTATCCGTCTTTGTTTCGCCAAAAAGATATAAATTTTGGTCATCATGAGAGTATGAAATGGCATTAATTCGCTGCAGCATTAGGGCGTTGTCTAACTCAATTGGTTCAGCCTTTGTCACGTTAAAGTTACTATCAAAACTGAACAATAAAAGAGACTCCTCATCTTCCACTCTTTTTTTAACAATCGCTTGGCTCGCGTCAGAGGAAAATATACCGTCTATATAATCTGCGTTATCCCAAGTTATTCGTTTTGAAACAGATGAATTCAATTCTTTGACGTATAAATGAAGTGACTTGTCGTTTATTCCACGGTGGGAAAATAAAAGGTAATTGTTTTTTGATAAGTAAGGACTTACTTCGGTCCCTTTCATTTGAGTAATAGTAGAAATAAAGACCACTCTTTTTGGCTTTTCTACATTACTCTGGAAAGTTCCGAACTGTGCTTGAACCACTAATGTAATCAAAATGATTGCAGCTATAGATGTACCATAAATGGCATACTTTGAACGCCACCAGTCAGGTTGATGGAATTCAATCTGGACCGGCATAATAAACAAGTAACCCTTCAACGGAACGGTCTTTAGAAACTTAGGCGCACGTGCATTATCACCTAAAGCAATCCTTAACTTTTTGACGAGCGCACGGATAGCGTCATCACTCGCTTTCTTATCGCCCCAGACGGCCGCAACGATTTCATCTCTGCTGACAATATGCTCTTTATGCCGAATAAGCAAAAGAAGAAAGGTAAAAACTTGTGGCTCTAGTTTTACTGCCTTTCCGTCTTTTAAAACCTCCCCTGAGGGCGTTCGGATGATGAAGTGGTCGAAAGATATCTCACTCTCACCAAAGTATTGTAGTAAAGAATCTTGCACATGACATCCTATATGACTTTTTGTGAACAGCGACTCACCGCTTATTTAATATGGGGTAAGAAAACGACGTGTGGTAAAGAGCTTTTTAGTTTTCGAGATTATATCACTGATGTGACTGTGCACAAAATGTAATCAATTGAGGTTGTTCACAATAAAATTCAAAGCATTCTGTTTTTATAAAACGCTTATCGAACTTTCTTTTTTTTAGGTTATTTTCTGATTATTAAATGAAATACAAAGCAAATTGTAAAGCCAACATTTGTTAGATTTTTGGTATTGTTGAGAATGCCTACAGTGTTTTTTGCGTTCTGCTCTCAAACTCAGAAACCATTGAACTTGTGCTAATAGGTGTAATTTTAAAACAGTGAGCGGTGTTTTTTTACCTCAAATTCTTTTGTTTTGATTTATTAAATAAACGTCTTAGACTTCAATTTTTTTGATCTAATAAAACGTCTTTTTATCTACTAAGGCTACTTATACGACCTATGTGAAATAAACTTTGGCTTTCTACACACGCTTTTTAAGTACGGAAGTTTTTGTTGTTCATTTTGTAATTGGATGATTGAATGTCGAGGTTTTTTGCATCGACATTATAAAAAACATTACTAGGGGCTACCCTACATTCGCGAAAACCGCGCGACACATTTGCTAGTTACGCATGACCAGTGGCGATGAAACAGTCGCGTAATACAAGATTGATTTTTCAAGCACATGTTTATGCTGAAAATGAGCGTTATATGTTTTCTCAAATCGTATTTAGCTTTGAGTCATTTTTGAGTTTTCTGCCGTTACTTTGATACGGTAATAATCTAGCGAATCAGTGCTATATTGTTTTCGCCACCATGGATGTTCCAATCTAAATTTTATTTAAATATATTATTCCAATACAATAACTTATGCCACCCAGTAAGTACTTACATACGTCGATTTAATTAGTACTCTTGGTTTGTTGTCTTAGTTAATAGGCACTGAACTAAGGATGAAAGGACAACTTAAAAGACGCTTCGTTTTTTAAATGCTCGAATTATAAAACTCAAACCAAATAGGGCCGAAATAAAAGAATCTAATGGCAGGAAGAGTTAACAAGGCTATATAAATGTAATTCGGAATACGAATACCGCATCCAGTGCATAAAGTATGAAAAATTTAGCGTTACTCTTTTTGATGTTTCAATATGTTTCCAAAGTGTGTCCTTGAAACATTTGATAACTATATCTGTTTGATTATTGTTTATTGAACTTGCTACCTTTCATATTCAGGAATTATTAACAGGGACTCACGTGAATAATCATGAACTGAAAGTTGCTAATACTAAAAGACTGTCTAAAACGCTGTTGACAGCATTTTTCATCATTTCGACATACAACCTCTTGTCTACAGATCAATTGCCTTCTGAGGATGAATTGATGCCTTTAACTGTGAGTACAGAAGGGTATGTAAATAGTCACATTGAAAATAGCTTTATTGTGAACCAGGCTCCAATTGAGCTAAATATGTCCTTGTCACTGGAAATTGATCTCGGTGAGAAACTGAATGATTTAATTAGGGACTTTGTAAGCCTGAGATAAGCGGTCAATGCAACACTACAGGTTACCTGTGACAATTAGGCTGAACACCATAAGCAATCCGTTTTATAGTGTCTAGAAAGAAAAAACCCGTCTCTAGGACGGGTTCTTAAATGGGAGCCTGACGGTGTGCTACTCTCACATGGGGAAACCCCACACTACCATTGCCGCTAATACGTTTCACTTCTGAGTTCGAAATGGATTCAGGTGGTACCGTATCGCTATTGCCGTCAGGCATTAATCGTGCAGAATCATCGCGCTCTTTGCGGTGACTTCTGCGCAACCGATATCTCTCTCGCCAAAGGGCGGTAGATGACAACGATTGCCTTAATTTGTTGTTTTAACATATTCAGAAAGCTGATAATCACATCGTCTCACTGGCGTAGGCCAGTGTCTCTTGAAACACCGTGGTGTGCCAAGGAGCTTACAGCCTGCGCTGTAATGACGGTGCTTTTTGTATATCTTTATATTTAACGCTGAGTATCACTACTCTGTCTTACTTTATTTGATTTGGCCACTTGTCACACAAACAACCCTTTCGCTTACGCTACTTTGGTGTTGTATGGTTAAGCCGCACGGGCAATTAGTACAGGTTAGCTTAACGCCTTACGACGCTTCCACACCCTGCCTATCAACGTTGTAGTCTACAACAACCCTTCAGGACAGTTAAACTGTCTGGGATGACTCATCTCTGGGCTCGCTTCCCGCTTAGATGCTTTCAGCGGTTATCGATTCCGAACGTAGCTACCGGGCAATGCCATTGGCATGACAACCCGAACACCAGCGGTTCGTCCACTCCGGTCCTCTCGTACTAGGAGCAGCTCCCATCAATCATCCAACGCCCACACCAGATAGGGACCGAACTGTCTCACGACGTTCTAAACCCAGCTCGCGTACCACTTTAAATGGCGAACAGCCATACCCT